>Ga0228535_1000806_pt1 | contig 69742 bp, 60 predicted proteins | sample SJ1metagenome_FD_168457 | JGI IMG/M metagenome (GOLD analysis project Ga0228535, IMG submission 168457) | Enriched culture of PCE-dechlorinating microbial communities from Ithaca, New York, USA - SJ1 | ecosystem: Engineered > Modeled > Simulated communities (microbial... > Unclassified | place...
CGGAGAGGGCGGGACATGCACCCTTCCGGGTGTTCGAACCCGCTGGGTGATTTAAATAATTAGGCGGAGAGGGCGGGACATGCACCCTTCCGGGTGTTCGAACCCGCTGGGAGTTTAAAAAGTAAGGCGGAGAGGGCGGGACGTGCACCCTTCCGGGTGTTCAAACCCGCATGGCTGGTTAAAATAAGGCGGAGAGGGCGGGATTCGAACCCGCGGTACCTTGCGGTACACACGCTTTCCAAGCGTGCGCCCTAAGCCAGCTAGGCGACCTCTCCGTTTAAAAGCATGGCGATTATACCATAAGGTATCTGCCCTGCTTGTTTTTTCGCTTATTCCAGGTTGGCGTGCATCTCCTTCATCACGGCGTTAGGGTCCACGATCCCCTTCCGTTCCAGCAGGTGCATCACCAGCGCATCGCACAGTACCAGCAGGCTCTGCTCAAAGGTGTTGCCGCCCGGTTGAAAAGGAGCCTTGCCTTGATTAACCTTCACTGCTGCACCCGTCAGCAGCAAGGTCACATCCGCCTGCCTGGTGAGGGTAGAATCCGGCTGCGCGGTGATGACTGCCAGCGCCGCACCAGCCTTTTTAGCTTTGGCAGCAACTACCGCCAGGGTAGCTGTCTCTCCTGAACCTGAACCGATGATCACCAGGTCGCCGGGAGTGCAAGCCGGAGTGACCGTTTCACCAACCACATAGGCGGTGAAACCGAAATGCATCAAGCGCATGGCCAGGGCGCGCATCATCAGCTGGGTCCGTCCAGCCCCGGCAGTAAAAATACGCCGGGCAGAAAGGATGGCTTCCTCAAGGGCTGAGGTCTGGGCCGGGTCCACCCCCTTTAATACCCCCTCCAGTTCCTTCAGGATTTCCAGGCTGATCGCAGCAGCATTTTCATGTTTCATGGCGTTCTCCTGAGGTCTCCAGGGTTACCCCCGGTTCATCGCATCTTTTAAGTCCAACACTGCCTGGCGTTTATCAGGCGCTTTGGATACCGCACCGCCCACCACCACGATCTCCGCACCTGCCAGCCGTACCGCTCGAATGGTATCGCGGGATATGCCGCCTGCTACAGCAGCCTGAGAATGGCGCAAAACCCGCATAACCCGCTGCAGGTCATCCAGGGGTGTCTTACCGCTCTGCTGTTCATCCACGCCGGTGTGCACGCAGATGTAGTCGATGTCCAGCTCATCCAACCGGGCTGAACGCCCTGCAGGATCAGTTACACATGTCAGGTCTGCCATCACCTGCCTGCCATACCGCCGGGCAGTAGCAGCCACCCCCTGCAGGGTCACATCCCATGCCAGCGCCAGCACGGTGATGATATCTGCCCCGGCTTCAAAGGCTTCAGCTGCTTCCAGCTCGCCGGCGTCGATGATCTTCGTATCTGCCAGCAAGGTCACCTGCGGGAAAGCAGCTTTGACCTTCCTGACCGGCAGCATACCATCGCGCAGGATCATGGGGGTGCCGATCTCGATAATATCTGCCACGTCATGGATCTCGCTGACGATCTGCAATGCCTGGTCGATCCCCACCCGGTCTAAGGCAACCTGTAATTTCATGCTATACCCTCTTCACACCTGGTTTATCCATCCGGCACCCCGCAACGCTTGCTCATCAGGAGCCGTTCCTGTCATTTTACCCCACAAACAAAGCGGGGATAAACCGGGTAGGAGAATCCCTGGTTCCAACCGGTGAAAACCTCCAAAGCGAATTTCATGATTGCAATTCTGTCTTATTCAGGCTAATATAATGATGATATGGTCCAGTCTCTAAACCGGAGACATGGGAGGTTTTACTTCAACCACCCGTAATATTTTAAACAAAGGATAAGCATCATGAAAAGAGCCGCCATCTATTTTCTATTAATTGGGGTACTGGTCACCAGTCTGGCATGTGGTTTCAGCATAGGGGATACGGGTGAGGATACCGAAGAGCCAGAGAATGAGGAAGAAGTAATAGAAGAAGAGGAAACAGAAGAGGAGACTGCTGAAGAAGTTGAAGAGCCAGAATCAACCGAAACGCCCGGGGTAGATTTTAAAGCTACCCAGGATATCCTGGCAACCGAATCAGCCCGCATTGCAGCTACCAAACAGGCTGGGGATGCCGTGATGACCCAGCAAGCCAACACCTTCTACGCCGAAATTGAACGGTTGTACAACGATAAGGTGATCAGCACCACCGAGGGTGAGTATTACACCCTGCCCGATTTTTACGAGGAGTGGGCTCAGCTGGGTTGGTACCAGTGGTATGAGACCGGTCACAGCCCGGCCAATTTTGTACTCAAAGCAGATATGGAATATGAAACCGCCAGCACCATCACCGACTGGCCAGCAGCCGGCTGCGGGTTTGTCTTCCGGCTGCAGGATTCTGACAATAACTATGCCATCTTCTACACCCTGGATGGGTACGTATACATGTGGGCATACGAGGATGGCAAATATGTAGAAAAAGGCCGCGGATATTACGGCAAACCCACCATCCCGGCCGGCAGTGCAGAAATCATGCTGGTCACCGAAGGCGATATGACCTATTTTTATGTCAATAGCACCCAGGTTTTCAAGAAAAAGGACTCTGCTTTCCTGGATGGGGGTCTTTACTATAGTGTAGAGTCCGGTACCAACAAAGACTTTGGACAGAGGTGCTCTTTCACGAATGTTGAACTCTGGCAGCTGCCTTGACCTGTGAGATTGATGCAACCAGCGCCCCCTCCTGGAGAGCAGGGGGCGTTTCTTATTTCTGGGGAATTTAATGGCGATTGATCTCATCCTTTTTAAATATCATGCAGCCCCGTATTTGAGACTTTTATCATTGGTTTAGCCAGCAGAACGGCTATAATTAGGAACGTGACCTTGATGATATCCGCACACCGGTTTACCCTTTTAGCTTCCCTCCTGATCCTGCTGCTGGCTATGGCGGCCTGTAGCAATTTGCCAGGTAATACGGATGAACCTGCAGCAGTACCTTCAACAACTGTGCCGGAACCGAGCAACACTTTTTTAGCGCCTGACCCAACCCGCACAGCCCAACCCAGCGCAACTGCCGCTCCGCTTAATACCGCCACGCTGCAACCGACACTAACCCTGCCCGATGACATCCGCCGGGTGACCCTGGTGGCACATGGCGTGCTGCCCAATTGGAATTACCTGTTTACCTTCGGGTTTACAGAAAAAGTACAGGGCAGCTACAGGCTGGTGGTGGACCAGAACAAGGAATACACCTGCACCACCCGCAACGACCAACCTGATAATTTGTATTGTGACGGTCCAATGGCTGCCTTTGATGACTTTGTCGAATATAAACTTATGGCAGAGGATGGCAGCCTGACCGTGCTTGAGGGCAGGGTCTACATCCCACCTGAGTTTACCCCCTGAATCAACCGCTCACTACAATTCTCTTCTTGATTAAATAGCTGATTCGGGTATAATTTGCTTCACCCGGGCGGTTAGCTCAGTTGGTTAGAGCGTTGCGTTGACATCGCAAAGGCCGTAGGTTCGAGTCCTATACCGCCCACACACAAAAAACGCGTCGACCAGAACGAGTAACCGGGAACACCCCGCCAGAGAGAGGAGAACACAGGCTGCAATTCTCCTTCGGGATAACCAGCGAAAACCTTCTGCGAGCGGCAATCTGAAAGGGAAATTCCCAAGTAAGAAAGACGGGACGCCCCGTTACAGGCAAAACGAGATGACCTGAAACCAGGTTAATCTGGGTGGAACCGCTGAGAGAGACTCTTGCCCCAGGGCAAGGGTCGTTTTGTTTAATTGCAGGCGTTCACTGGACGCAGAGGAGAAAAAATGAGCGATAAAAAAGAATATGAAGCAAGCCAGCTGTACCGCATCCGCCACTCGGCAGCCCATGTGATGGCAGAAGCCGTGCTGGATATGTTTCCGGATGCCAAATTTGCCATCGGACCGGCAATCGATGACGGGTTTTATTATGATTTTGACCTGCCGCGCAGCCTTACCCCCGAAGACCTGCAGATCATTGAGAAGAAAATGCGCTCCATCATCGCCGGCAAGCACAAGTTCATCCGCAAGGTGATCAGCGCTGATGAAGCCCGCCAGCTATTTGCTGATCAACCATACAAGATAGAGCTGATTAATGGGCTGGAGAGCGGCGGGTTGGATGAGGACGGCAATCCAGTGACTGAAAAGCCGGAGATCTCCACCTACCAGAGCGACACCTTCATTGACCTGTGCCGCGGACCGCATGTTGAGGACACTTCGCAAATCAACCCCCAGGCCGTCAAACTGCTCAATGTTGCCGGGGCATACTGGCGCGGTGATGAAAAGCGGCCGATGCTGCAGCGTATCTACGGTACCGCATTCTACAAGAAGGATGAACTGGAAGAGTACCTGCGCAAGCAAGAAGAAGCCAAAAAACGCGACCATCGCAGGGTTGGCAAAGACCTGGATTTGTTCAGCTCCAACGACGAGGTTGGCACCGGCCTGATCCTGTGGCATCCCAAGGGTGCAATGGTACGCTGGCTGGCAGAACGCTATTGGGACGACGAGCACCTGGCCCACGGGTACGATTTCGTTTACTCTCCCCACATTGGAAAAGCCAGCCTGTGGGAAACCAGCGGTCACCTCGGTTTTTATGCCGAGAACATGTACTCGCCGATTGATATCGAAGGTCAGCAGTACTACCTCAAGCCGATGAACTGCCCCTTCCACGTGAATATCTACAAGAGCAGCCTGCGGTCTTACCGCGACCTGCCGATGCGTTACGCCGAGAAAGGCACCGTCTACCGCTACGAGCGCTCGGGTGTACTGCACGGTCTCATGCGGGTGCGCGGTTTCACCCAGGATGATGCCCATCATTTCTGCCGCCCGGACCAGATGCCCGAAGAGATCGACTTTGTGCTCAGCTTTAGCCTGAACATCCTACGCGCCTTCGGATTCAACAAAATCAAAGCTTACCTCAGCACCATGCCGGAAAAATCAGTCGGTGACCCGGAACAATGGCACGCCGCCGAACAGGCGCTCGAAGCATCCCTCAAACGGGCGAACATGCCCTATGAGATTGATGCCGGGGGCGGCGCTTTTTATGGCCCAAAGATCGACCTCAAGGTCAGCGATGCGCTCGACCGCGAATGGCAGCTTACAACCATCCAGTTTGACTTTAACGAACCGGAGCGCTTCGACCTGACCTACATCGGCGAAGACGGGCAGCCTCACCGCCCGTACATGATCCACCGAGCCCTGTTGGGCAGCATGGAACGCTTCTTCGGCATCCTGATCGAGCATTATGCTGGGGCTTTCCCGGTTTGGCTCAGCCCGGTGCAGGCAGTCATCATCCCGATTGCTGACCGGCATGTAGAATATGCTGCTGAAGTCCTCAAAAAACTTAAGGCAGCCGGGTTGCGTGCCGAGCTGGATGAGCGTGCCGAACGCATGAACGCCAAGATCCGCGACGCCCAGAACAAAAAGATTCCCTACATGCTGGTGGTGGGTGACAAAGAAGCCGAAACCGGGCAGGTAGCTCTGCGCCTGCGTGGAGGCGAGAATCCCGGTCCCATGCCGCTGGAAGAATTCCTGGCACGTGCAAAGGATGAGATCGAAAAGAAGATATAGGAATGAACAACCGGCGGGAAATCCCGCCGGTTGATTTAACTATAAATTTTGATTATCAACATGTATTAGGCTAAATGTTTTTATTGTTATAATTGCAGATAATCTATATCCGATAATTCTGTCTAAAATTAACATGTACTGGTTCCGGGAAAACATTCTGTATTTCATCCCATGGATAATCACCATGCTGCTCACCTGGGCAGGCGGATGGATGATTGTCAGCAAGGTGTTCAACCTGAAGAGGCATGAACGCCTGCTGGTGGGTTTTGGATTCGGACTGGTCCTCTACCTTTTCATTGCGAATATTTTCGGTTACTTTCTACCTGCGCAGGTCGTTTACAGCCTGCCAGCGCTGGTTGTTTTTGTCCTTGGTGTCGGTTTATCATACCGTAACAAAAAACTGGACCTGGACTGGAAAGACCTTTTGCAATGGAAAGTTTTACTATTTGGCTTGTTAATGACTTTGTTAATTACCCGGATTGAACAGGGGCTGGCAATTTCGGATGATCCCAAGAACATGACAGTCATCTCCCAGCTGGCTACAGGACAAATCCCAGCCAGGCACTACCTTGACGGCACCAAAGTGTTCAGTTCACATTACGGATTCCATTTGCTGGGTGCGTCTATGATGAGCATTGGTAATGCCATGCCCTGGAGCGCATTTGATATCAGCAAAGCAATCACTTCAGCTTATGGATTAATTTTGTCATATCTAATCATCCGCCGTTACGTAAAAGACCCCAAAAAAGTTGCCATAACGGTAGCATTGGTAACGGTTGTCGGCGGTACGCGCTGGCTGCTCTTTCTTATGCCCCAGAGCATACTCAAACCACTCGATGATTTGATAACCATGCAGGGCACATCTGCCTTGATGAACATGCCGTTTTCTCAGGCAATTTATGAAAAATGGACCCTGGATGGCGGACCGCCATTGGGATACATCTTTGGTTTCCTAAATAGCTTAAACGGATTTTTCTTTCACTCGCATTCAGGAGGATTGAACGTTTTAGGTTTAATATGGTTGACCCTGAACCATACCAAGAAATTTACCTCTTTCCTGCTATATGTACCCTTATTTGCTATAGCTGCACTGACTACAGAAACTTCTTTTGTCTTCTTTGCCTTTGGAGTTGCAGCTGCAACACTCTGGGCAATCATCCGCCGAAAACCTGATAAAAGGCTCGAATTTGGATTATGTGCCGCCTTGATAATCGCCGTGCCGATCATTACTTTTCAGGGTGGCTATATCACCAGCAAAGCCCTCAATATCTTCGCGGGCATTCCATTCATAACAAATACAGTGAGTGATGAGCCTGCAGATGTCGATCCAGCCACATCTTCAGACCTGGCAAACCTTAGTTTTATGAACTTTTCATTGCGTTGGCCTCCAGGTATTCCAAACGCTCACCTGGGGGAATTAAGCCTGTCTGAACCGCTATTAATCCTGACAGCAATCCTTGAAATTGGTCCGTTTATCTTAATTCTTCCCTGGATACTGGCTTTTGCCTGGAAGAAATATAAACAGAATGATGTCTATTTGGGAATGCTGGTCTTTAGCACGACTGCCGCCTTCTTGTTCCCCATATTTTTTAAATACTATGTGGACAGGGACATTACTAAAATTATGAGCCATGCGATCGGAAATTGGCAATTCTTTTCTCTCCTGTTTATCTGGGAAAAAGTGAATTCCAGCGGATGGAAGAAGTGGCTGGATACCGCAGTTCATTACTTCGCCATCATCTCAGTTGCACTCGGCGCAATGGGTGGGATTGTGATAACCATCGCCAACCTTTCTGCGATCTCACAACCTGTCCTGTCCCACAACATCAACAGCCTGGATGCCTATGTCTCAAGGGATACCTGGAACAAGCTGGACGATTCGGCATTCATCTTCGATAACCGCCGTTGGCGGGCTTCCGCCCTGACAGGTTTGCCAACCAGTTATGGCACTTCAACCGGGGGAAAACCGGAGTGGAACTTGATCAACAAATCAGCCACTGTTGAAAACCTTACAGATGCCGGTTATCGGTATGTTTATATCGATAAAGACTGGTGGTATGATTTGCCTAACAGCTCGCGCAAAGACCTTTCCCAGTCTTGCGTGGTTACTGTAACGGAATACATTGATGACTGGCCGCTGGATGTTCCAGATTTCCGCAGATTGATCGACATTTCCGGCTGCACTGAATAGCCAGAGGAAATTGCCAAGGGCACCTGACACAGGCAGGGATATTCTACAGTTTTCGCTGTATTGGTAAATCATTTGACGACTCATTTACACCTGTGGTATTATTCACACGTTAAATTCCGTTCACTGGAACGGAGTATTGTTTGTATTAGAAAAGGAGAGACCTTATCAGCACAACCAACTTTCGAGTAAATGAGACCATCCGGGTACCAGAAGTCAGGGTGATTGGACCAAATGGAGAGAACATCGGCGTAATTTCCACCCGCGAAGCCTTGCGCATCGCCCAGGAAGCCGAACTCGACCTGGTGGAAGTCGCCCCCAACTCTGACCCGCCCGTATGCCGGGTAATGGATTTTGGCAAGTTCCTGTATGAACGCACTAAGAAGGAACGTGAAGCCCGCAAGGCTCAAACCAAGATCGAGATCAAAGAGATCCGGCTGCGCCCAAAAACAAACGAGCATCACCGTTCTTTTAAGACAAGGGATGCCCGCCGCTGGCTGGGCGAGGGAATGAAGGTCAGGGTTACCATCCGGTTTAGAGGCCGCGAAATCACCTACCCCGAGCTGGCGCTGGAAGACCTGCGGGAAGTTGCTGAAGAACTCTCAGATATCGCCTCAGTGGAGCAGATGCCCAACATGGAAGGACGTGTTATGACCATGCTGCTGACTCCGCTGAAAGTAACCAAGAAAAAAGCAGAAACGGAAGAGAAAGCGGTCAGCAAAGAAAGCGCTGCTGTCAAATCCGAATAAGGCCAAGGCAGTCTGCCGGAGTGATTTACCCCTGCGGCTGCCAAAACCAGCCGCAGATTTTTTAGAAAGAGGAGTTTCGCTGTGCCAAGGAAAGCAAAAGCAGGAAAAATCAAGCTGAAGACCCATAAGGCAACCTCAAAACGGTTTCGCTTGACGGGCACCGGGGTTCTGGTTCGGACCAAAGGCGGCAAAAGCCACCTGCGCCGACGCACCCCTGAACGCACGAAAGCCTTGTTCACCGAGATGATACCCGTTGAGGGTGAGAATATCATCAAACGTGTCAAGCGCCTGGCGCCATACATGAACGAAAAGAAGTAGCGCCGATCGTATCCATTTTTTAGTGCGGCTGTTGGGTGTAAACAACTGGTAAACTCACCGACGCCCAGGGGTTCGCAAAGGAGTTCTTATGGCTCGTATCAAAAGTGGTCCGCAGCGTGCAATGCGCCACAAAGCAGTTTTAAAATCAACTAAAGGCTACTATGGCTCACGCCACCGCCTGATTCGCCGTGCCAACGAAGCCATGCTGAAAAGCATGTGGTACGCTTTCCGCGACCGCAGGGTGCGTAAACGCGACCTGCGCCGGCTCTGGATCGCCCGCATCAATGCAGCTGCCCGCCTTAACGGTCTCAGCTACAGCCGCCTGGTTTGCGCCTTGCGCAAAGCAGACATCAACCTGAACCGCAAGATGCTGGCAGACCTGGCAGTACGCGATCCGCAGGCGTTTACCGCCGTGGTGGAAAAAGCCCGAGCAGCCTGATCCGCTCAGCGTAAACTTCCCCGGGAGGATGGAAACCATCCTCCCGGTTTGTTTTAAAGGTACAATAATTGCTGGATCAACCTGGAAAACCCAATGATTACATCAGCCCAAAATACACAGCTTAAACTTGTCCGCGCTCTGCTAAACAAACACCAGGAACGCCTTTATCAAAAGAAATTTGTGATAGAAGGAGTACGCCTGGTGGAAGAGGCATTCGCAGCTGGAATCCAGCCGGAAATGGTCCTGTATAGCAGCTCCCTTTCGGAACGCGGAATGGGTTTGCTGGATAAAACGCGTTCCAGCGGTATTCAGGCTGATGAAGTTGCTCCCGACCTGCTGAAATCGCTGGCAGATACTGAAACACCGCAGGGCATCCTGGCCGTGCTGCCAATCCCGGAATTCCAATTGCCAGGCGATGCTGATTTTATTGTCCTGGCTGACCAGGTGCGCGATCCTGGCAACCTGGGCACCCTGCTGCGCACTTGCCTTGCGGCTGGCGTGCAGGCTGTACTGCTGACACCTGGAACGGTGGATGCCTACAGCCCCAAAGTGGTACGCAGCGCAATGGGCGCTCACTTCCGGCTGCCGCTCATTTCTGCTGCTTGGGACGAGATCAACCGCTGGATGGGCGGGCTGCAGCACCGTCCAGATTTCTGGATCAGTGATGTGCGGGAAGGCATCGCCTGCTGGCAGTCTGATTTGCGCTCCCCGCTGATAATGGGTATTGGCGGCGAAGCCGAGGGCATGTCACCTGCCGCTACCGCCCTGCCCCACCAGAAAATTCACATCCCCATGCCTGGCCGGTCTGAATCGCTCAACGCTTCCATTGCTGCTGGCATTTTGATTTTTGAAGTTATCCGACAGAGGAGCATCCCCGTATGAAAATCCGTTCCATCTCCTGTTTCGTCAATGCCAACCCGGATGGTTCCATCCCTGATATCGAATCTGCAGCAAAGGTGTCTGCAAGGGGAAATGAGCTTTTTATGCAAGCGGGCATTGAAATTCAATCCAGCCGGCTGGCAACCCAGCCCTTTACATCTTATTTCCCTCATGACAAACGGCTTGCAGCTGCCCTCGCAAGACACATGGAACTTTCAGTACAGGCTTCAGGATTCACCTATCTTTCTCTGGGGCCTGTGAATACGGAAGCTGGATGGGCATACGCATGTATTCCGGAAATTCTCACTGCTACAGTGAATGTGTTCTGCACCGGTATTATTGCAGATTTGACGCAAGGTATTTCTCTTCCCGCTGCAAGGGCCTGTGCGGAGGTGATCGCCCGCTGCACCCCGATCGACCCGGCTGGCTTTACCAACCTGCGTTTCGCCGCCCTGGCGAATGTTCCCCCGCACAGCCCATTCTTCCCGGCTGCCTACCATGATGGGGGTAAACCAGGCTTCAGCCTGGCAATGGAGTGCGCAGATATCGCCCTGGAGTGCATGCAGAATGCCCCGGATATCTCTAATGCAGCCAGGCTGATGGTAGCCCGGTTCGAAGAAGCAGCCAAATCCCTTGAAAATCTATGCGCAATAATTACCAGGGAAACCGGTTTCGAGTTCTTCGGGTTTGATTTCTCCCCGGCGCCCTTCCCGGATGATTCCTGTTCGCTGGCAGGTGCAATGGAGTCTCTGGGCGTAGAGATCGGCAGGCACGGCAGTGTGATGGCGGCGGCTATCCTGGCATCGGGGCTGGATGCCGGAACATGGAAGAAAGCCGGCTTTAACGGGATGATGCTGCCGGTACTGGAAGATTCGCTGCTAGCCCAGCGCACCGAAGATGCACAATTTACGGTCAAAGACCTGCTGCTTTACTCGACTGTTTGCGGCACCGGTTTAGACACCGTTCCGCTGCCCGGCGATGCGTCTCCTGAACAGCTCAGCGCATTATTGCTGGATGTGGCCGCCCTCTCCATCCGGTTGGATAAACCGCTGACCGCCCGCCTGATGCCAATACCCGGGAAAAAAGCCGGTGATAAGACCGGCTTCGATTTCGCATTTTTCGCTAATGGCAGGGTAATGGATCTGTGCGCCCAACCCGTCAGGGGCTTGCTTTCAGGGGATGATGTGCTGCACCTTATTCCCAGGCATAACGGGTAAGGTTACTTCACCTGCTTGAAATTGATCACGATCAAATTTTGCTGGCAATTATCAAAGGTTTCAAAATAAACCCGCTCTGAAAGCGCCAGCCCGGCTTGATCCACCAGCCGTAGCCACAGGTCGCCCTTGCTTGCGATAGGCTTATCCGCAATGGTAAACTCATACCCCGCCTGCCCATACTGCAAAGCTGTTCCTGTCAGGCTGGTGAGGAAGATCGAGTGGCCGTCAATATACCCGCCTAGCTGGATCGTAATACCGGTATAGGGCGCACTTTTGATATCCAGCACCTGCCCGCCCACACCCAGCCATTCACAGTTCCGCTCAGGATATAACACTTCTGCCTGGATGGCATACGGCTGCGACTGAAGGGCAAATGGGTAAACCGATACCACATTGCTGGTAGGAGTGGTCTGCACCTGCGTTGAATTTCCTTCCGGGGTGGCTGAAGGCATGGTGATAATCGGTAATTCAGCTGTCGGCGGCAGGGTCTGAACAAACTGGGTAGCTGTCGGTTCGCTGGTGGCTGCCTGGGTAGTCACAGGCGGGATGAATGCATCGGCAAGTTGACTGGTTGCTGTGGGGATGACCACAGTCGCCGGCATGGTTGGGGGCGGGAAAGGATTGATCGAAGCTTCAGGGTTCTGAAAGATCAGGATAAATACCGCTACAAAAAGGATCATGCCTGCCACCAGAAGGAAGGAAAGCAAATTCCAGAAGAAGCTGTTGCTGCGTTCCGGTTTCTCTTCTCGTTCAATAAACAATTGTGGCTCTACTACCGGCATGGGTGTTGCTCCTGTTATCAATGGGCGATATTATGGTACCAGCACTACGATCTCAGCACTATCCCTTTGTGTTTGCAGCCAGGTTTCTAATGTCCGGTGCTGCAGGAAGAGACGGGTTTCTGAAGTCAACGGATGCGTTTCGTCCCTTTCGATCACCTGAATAATATGATACCCGATTTGGGTTTTAATCACCTGGCTGTATTCACCCGGTTTCAGGGTAAGGACCGCTTCGTTCAAGTCATCGTAGAGTAAGTACCCATCGGGGAACCAGCCAAGCTCTCCACCAGTTAATGGATCAACCTCTTCAGCTAAAGTTGCAAAATCCGTACCAGCTTGCAGACGGGCATAATAAGAACTGGCCGCAGTTTCATCTGAGGTTCGGATCTGGCGGGCATGCACCTGAACAGAATTGTCACCAACCGTTGAAGTGATGATATCTCTCCCTTGCGCAGCCAGCATCTGCAATTTCAAACTTCGCTGCAGCGAAGCATCATCATACCCATACTTATTCATCCAATCGATCAGGGCTGCACTCCCACCCAGCTTCACTGCCAGATCATCCAGCCTGGTTTGTACTTCAGCTTCGTCCAGTACAAACCCTGAACGTACTGCTTCCTGGGCCAGCAGGCTGGAATCAATCAGCATTGCCAGCACAGTCTCCTTCTGCTCGTCTGCAGTCATGGTCTGTTCTGATTCAGCCAGGGCTTGCTGCAGCCGGTTAATTTCAGACTGGTAGTCTGCCAGCAGGATACCTTCGCCGTTCACTGTCACCGCCATTGGAGGTGTGGTAGCTGAAGGGGCTAAAGGGGTTACAGTGGATTGGGTTTCAGATGGGACAGCCGGAGATTCCGTTGTAGCCTCAGACCGGGCACAACCCGCCAGGATGAAGAGCATGATGAGCAGCCCGGCTGATGCCATTCTCTGGCGGAGATTATATGTAGACATGCGCCTGATTATAACTCGAAATTCTTTAAGGAATTCTGTTCTATTTTTTAAGGTTAAAAATACCTAAATGGCTTGCAACCCAGAATCCTTTATGCTAGAATGTTTTCAACTACAGGTACTGGCACATAAGTTGCAAGCCCCCATATATGGGGGTTGTGTTTTCGAATCGCTCGCATTACACAACGTCACCAAATCATAGAGGCTGGAGAGAAAGATAAAGATGCGTTGTCCGTATTGCAATAACGAAGAGTCTAAGGTTCTAGATACCACCCGCGACAGCCGTGGAAATATCCGGCGCCGCAGGGAATGTGAAAATTGCCAGCAGCGCTTTTCTTCTATCGAACGACCGATCCTGGCGACTCCCATGATCGTAAAGAAAGACGGCTCCCGTGAAGAATTTGACCGCGATAAGCTGCTGCGCGGTATCCGCATCGCCTGTGCAAAACGTCCGGTCTCAGCTGCAGACATCAACCGGCTCGCCGGGGAAGTAGAATCCCGGTTGCAGCAGCTGGGGAAGGCAGAAGTGCCTTCGCGCACAATCGGAGACATGGTAATTGAAGGATTGAAAACTCTCGATCTGATCGCATATGTTCGCTACGCAATTGTTTACCTCAACATGGACGATCTGCACACCATCCGCAATGAGATCGATGAATTATTGGAAGCTTAGGAGAATTTATCATGGTAGCACCCCGTAAACTCGATCCCCACGGCCTTCTTCCGACTCCTCCCATACCTGAGGACCTGCCGGCAGTAAGCCTGGGCGATAACGCCCGGCAGGTGCTTCTCAAACGGTATGTACGCCGGGGTGACGATGGAAAACCGTGTGAGACGGTGGAAGAGATGTTTTGGCGGGTTGCCTACCATGTAGCCAAAGTAGAGAATGCCTGGCAAGGGGATGTGACTGCAACAGCACGGGATTACTACCACCTTCTGGCTGGCATCAACTTCTTCCCCAATTCGCCCACTTTCACCGGTGCCGGCACCCCGCTCGGGCAACTGGCAGCCTGTTTTGTCCTCCCCATCAGCGATGACATGGGCAAGTCTTCCAACGGAATTTTCTCCACCTTGCGCGACGCTGCCCTCATCCAGCAAACTGGTGGCGGCAACGGTTTTTCATTCTCCCGCCTGCGCCCCAAGGGAACGATTGTTAAATCTTCCGCCGGCAGGGCTACCGGCCCGGTTGGATTTTTGCGGGTGTACGACCATGCCTTTGGCGAGGTAGCCCAGGGTGGAACGCGGCGCGGCGCTAATATGGCTGTATTGCGGGTTGACCATCCGGATATCGAGGAGTTCATCACCTGCAAGACAAATGAGAACGCCATCACCAATTTCAATATCTCAGTCGGCATCACCGATGCTTTCATGAAAGCGGTTGAAGAGGATGCGGATTGGGACTTACGTTTCCCGGATGTGAGCTTCCCGCTATACCGCAATTTTGACGGAACCCTGGACCAGGTAGAAAAAGCTGGTCTGCCGGTTAAGGTGTATAAAACCGTCCGAGCCCGCCAGCTGTTCGAGTTGATTGTGCGGCAGGCGCACCATAACGGTGAACCAGGCCTGCTCTTCCTGGATGCTGCCAACCGCGGCAATCCTGTCTCTGAACAGTATGCCCTTGAAGCCACCAACCCCTGCGGCGAGCAATGGCTTGGCCCGTATGAAAGCTGCTGCCTCGGTTCGATCAACCTTGCCCAGCACTTTGCTCCTGACCACCAGGTGGACTGGGAGAAGCTGCGCCAGAGCGCCATTCTTTCCACCCGGTTCCTGGATGATGTGGTGGATGCCAACCAGTACGTTCCATCGGTCCCTATGCTGAAAGAAGCCGCCCTCCGGAACAGGCGCATCGGGCTTGGGATCATGGGCCTGGCAGACCTGATGTACCACACCGGAATCCGCTATGGATCCCCCGAAGGGCAGGAATTTGCTGCCCAGGTGATGGAATTCGTGCGCTATTACGCCATGCTGACTTCTATAGAGCTGGCAAAGGAACGCGGTGCATTCCCCGGGATCGCAAAGAGCATTTACAACAAAGGCAACTTCCAGTGGGAACCTCCCCAACCCCTGTTCGAGTACACCTATGATTGGGGCAGGCCGGAGATCGATTGGTCCCTGGTCACAACCGGCATCCAGGAACACGGCATCCGCAATGCTGCCCAGACCACCATCGCCCCTACCGGCACGATCGCCACGGTGGCGGGTTGTGAAGGCTACGGCTGCGAGCCTGTCTTTGCGCTGGCATATGTGCGGCATGTCAATGACAACGGCACTGACCTGGCGTTGAATTACACCAGCCCCCTGTTTGAGAAAGTGCTGGCTGAAGGGGGCATCAGCGGAGACATGCACGAGGATATCCTCGAACAGGTAAGGAATGAAGGCTCCTGCCAGGATGTAGAAGGAGTGCCGGAACAAATCCGCAACGTTTTCGTGGTTTCGATGGATGTGACGGCCGAAGAACATGTACGCATGCAGGCTGCCATGCAGGCATTTGTGGATAACAGCCTGTCCAAGACGATCAACTTCCCCGAGGGCGCTACCGCCAATGACGTTGCCCTGGCTTACCAGCTGGCCTGGAAGTTGAACTGCAAGGGCATTACAGTTTACGTCACCAACTCGCGCGAGAAGGTAGTTTTGGAGACCAAAGCCACTGCCGAAAAGAAGATCGAAGGCACCTACGTGTACCAGCCGCCCATCTGGCCGGATACCAAGAAACCCCGCCCGCGCTCCCTGCCCGGTTACACCTACACCGTGGAAACACCCCTGGGCAAAGCTTTTGTCACCATCAATGAGAACGGCGGGCATCAGCCCTTTGAAGTCTTCATTAATACTGCCAAGGCTGGCTCGGATACAGCTTCGGTTTCAGAGGCGATCGGGCGCCTGATTTCCTATATCTTGCGTATCTCCTCGCCCATCCTGCCCAGCGACCGGATGCGCGAGGTCATCACCCAGTTGACCGGCATTGGCGGCGGCAGGTCGCTTGGCTTCGGTCCTAACCGGGTGCGCAGTCTGCCGGACGGCATCGGGCAGGTGTTGGAAGAGTACCTGCATATCCGCGAAACCGATATGGAGAACCTGACCTATACCCATTTAGAAGGCGATGGCGGGATTCCGTATGAAGAAGTGCATAAATCCAGTGAGGCTGAATTGCCCCTGACACGGGTGGGCGATTTGTGCCCGGAATGCGGGCAGGCAGCGGTTATTAATGAAGAAGGCTGCCGTAAATGCTATGCCTGCGGGTACAGCGAGTGTTAAACTGTTGACATAAATTGGAAGTTTTTCCTTCAATGGAATACAATGCACCCGGGTAAACCACCCGGGTTTTGATTAATGGTATTTGCTAAGGAGTGTCATATGGAAAAATCATCATTTGGAACAGACAAGGATAAGCGGGAAGTTGCGGTCCTGGCAGGCGGGTGTTTCTGGTGTCTGGAGGCAGTCTATGACCAGGTAAAGGGAGTCACAGATGTGGTCTCGGGTTACGCCGGCGGGCACACCCACAACCCAACCTACGAGCAGGTGTGCAGCGGGTTAACCGGGCATGCCGAGGTGGTCAAGGTAACCTTTGACCCTGATGTGATCAGCTATGAGGAAATCCTGGGGATCTTTTTCAGCATCCACGACCCCACCACGCTCAACCGCCAGGGTGCGGATGTGGGCACCCAGTACCGTTCGGCGATTTTCTATACCAGCTCGCAGCAGAAAGATACCGCTGAAGCTATGCTGCGGCAGCTGGCAGAAGAAAAGGTTTGGAAGAACCCTATTGTGACGGAGATCAAACCGCTGGATGTCTTTTTCCCGGCAGAGGATTACCACCAGGAGTATTTTGCCCGCAACCCGTACCAGGGCTACTGCCAGTTCGTGGTTGCACCCAAGGTGAGCAAGTTTAAGAAGAAGTACGCGGACTTGTTAAAAGGGAAGTAACCTTTTTGGAGATGAGGAAATGCCCCTGCACCAATCGACTCCATCCGGAACGCAAAAGGCGCGCAGGCTGCGCCAGGACCAGACGCCAGCGGAAACGGTCCTCTGGCGCTGCTTGCGCAACCGGCAGTTGGATGGCATGAAATTCCGGCGCCAGTTTCCGGTTGGGAAGTACATAGCCGATTTCTGCTGTATTGAGAAAAGGCTGGTGATCGAAATCGATGGCGGCAGCCATGTGGGGAAAGATGAATACGACCGTAAACGGACTGTGTTTTTGGAGGAACAAGGATTTCATGTCATCCGGTTTACAAACAGGATGGTGTATGACCAGCTGGGTGCAGCACTTGAGGAGATCCGGTTGGCGGCAGGAAGGCTGTGAGTGGTATCGGGTCATCCCCTCACCATGCCTCTCCCCCTGGAGAGGAGTGCTTGGCGGATGTTCCAGGTTGAATGATCCTGGAATGACTTCTCGACAGGGAGTGTTGCGAAAAAGAGTCCGACCTTACGAAGTTTGAAACGGGAGTGTGCCTTTCCCTGTATATGGGAATTTTTCAAGACAAATCAGAACATTTTATCCATGGAATACTCAATCTATTTCTCTCAAAAAGAGAGGAGTGGCAGGTGGATAATCCAAATTGATTGATCGTGAATTGGCTTCTTGAATAGAATCCTGACGATATTCAGTAAATTCTCTTAAAAATCATAATAGCCGTTCTTCAATCCTTCAACCGCAGAATCGCACCATTCATCCCTCTCCCCCAGGGAGAGGCTAGGTGAGGGGTATTTTAATTTGGCCAACCACTCTTTGGAGTCTTGTACATACTCCTGTTGACCTGCTCTGAGGGAGTTACATCGTAGTACATTTCTGCAGTACTGGCCCGAACTTCCAATCAAGGACAAAAAATGGATCGTACTTTTCAGGCTTTGTTAATGGTTGCAGTATTATAATAAAATCAGGTAATGAATAAGTAGTGTCTATCGACTACATAAGGAGCGATCATGAAGGGATTTGTAAAGAACATAGAAAATCTAGCGGTCAAAAATGAAGATTTCAGGCACGTATTGTACACTGCAGGAAATTGCCAGCTTGTTCTCATGGCATTGAAACCCAATGAGGAGATCGGACTGGAAGTTCACACGCTTGATCAGTTCTTCCGTGTAGAAGAAGGCACCGGTGAAGCCATTCTGGATGGTGTCCATAAGAAAATCAGCGCAGGCTTTGCTGTACTTGTCCCCGCCGGAACGAACCATAACATCATCAATACCGGCAGTACCTCATTGAAACTTTACACGCTATATGCCCCGCCTAATCACCGCGACGGTGTTGTCCACCATACCAAAGCTGAAGCGGAAAATGACAACGAACACTACGACGGAAAAACCACTGAGTAGATCCAGCAGCCAGAAAGTCGCTTGTACCAGCAGATAGGTGCATCCGTCCGTTCTGGTATGGCTTTAGTTTTTGTCGGTAAAATGATTCGCCACCCGTCAGATTTGGGTGGATGGTGAAGTACAGTCTACTGTTTAATTCTTCGCACTTGATTCACAATTTCCTTTTCCCCTGCCACAGGGAGAGGCTAGGTGAGAGGAACTTCAAACAATCCCGCTTCATTCGCCCCATCTAACCCGGCCTTCAGTGTGCGGGGGTCGACCTCGATGAACCCGGCGATCACCTCGGGGCTGAAGAGCGGCACCTGCCGGACACGGTAAAGCGCCTGCTCGATCACATCCATACCCTCATCACGGTACATCCAGCCGGCGAAGTCCCAGCGCGTTAAACTCACCGGGCGGGTGTAAGCTCGCAGGGTTTTCATACCTGCCACGTTGAAATACTGCTCAAAGTACGAAAGCACCAGTTCGCGTACCGTGCGGTAGATCGGCTCGCGGTAGCGCAGCCCGGCAAAATTGGACTTGGCAACCGCACCCCACAACCCGTGCCGTTTATATACACAGATCAGGTGATCATCATCGGTGCCCGGCTCCGGCAGCAAATCGACCACCAGGGGCGGGCAGCCAACCTGCCTGAGGCACGCAGCGGCAAAGAATGCCCCGTCCAGGCAGTTGGCGGTGCGCTCGCGCAGCACCCGCAGCGGGCAGCGATAAAAATGATCCGCCGAGTATACCGTCTCATCCAGAAAAGCCTGCACCGCAGCAGGTGTATCCAGCGACCGGTACAGCGTTAATTCGTCTTGGTTGAGCGTATTAAGAAATGTATCCAGGATTGTCATGCCATTATTATAGAATATTCAGCACCTGAATATTTCAAATCGGCTGATCCTGAATTTGCATATAATTAGGCATATTCAAAACTTTTACAGGAGGCAACCCGTGGCTAAAAGGCTCATCCTGGTGGCGGGCAATATCGGTTCGGGCAAGACATCCCTGACAGAGAAGATCGGGTCGCGGCTGGGCTGGTTGACCGCTTACGAATCGGTGGCGGATAACCCATACCTGCCCAATTTCTACAAGGACATGAAAGCCTGGGCATTCCACCTGCAGGTGTATTTCCTCGGGCACCGCGCCCAGCAGCACCTGGATATGTGGAACGACCCGCGCAACGCCATTATCGACCGCAGCATTTATGAAGATGCCCACATTTTTGTACGGGCGCTCTACAGCATGGGAAACCTGAACGAGCTGGATTACCGCTCTTACCGAAAGGTGTATGACCTGGTGGTGAACAGCCTGCCGGCGCCTTCGCTGCTCATCTACCTTAAAGCGCCTGTCCCGGTCCTGATGAAACGCATCCGCAGCCGGGCGCGCAACATCGAGACCGGCATTTCTGAGGATTACCTCTCGCTGCTGGATTCCTTCTATGATGAATGGCTCGCCAACTTTGACCTTTGCCCTGTGCTCACCCTGCGCACCGATGACCTCGACTTCGTGCACCTGCCCAAGCACCTGGATGTGGTGGTGGACAGGATCAATGACAAGCTGGCGGGCAAAGAAGAAGTGGTTTTTTAACCTGACATTTGACAATAAGCCATTAAAAATCAGGTCTCCCGGATTGATCGGGAGACCTGGTTTCTATTTTATTTTTCGCAGTTTTTAGCACCAATCTGCAAAAGCATCTACCACCGGCTTAATGTCCGGCATCATCGGGAACAGGATCGGGCAGGTAACGCCCGCATCGATGTATTCTTTCACCTTGGCGCGGCACTCTTCAGTGGTACCGACCGCCATCAGCTGGCGCACCACTTCATCCGGGATAACGGCACTGGCACGGATGTAATCCTCTTCGGTGGCAGGCCAAGACATGATCGACTGGACCTTTTCCAGCAGTTCCTCGCTGACATGGCTGGCCTTCATGATGTGCGGCTCAGTTGCCAGGTAGTATGAAACCAGTTTCTTGGCTTCCTGCATGGCAGCCTTGGGGTCTTTATCCGAGAGCGAACACACCAGCAATTCGGGCAGGTCTACATCTTTGATGGTCTTGCCGGCTTTTTGGGCGCCGACTTCCACCTTCTTGATGGCTTCCTTGATGTAATCCACCGAGACAACATAGTTCAACACCACGCCGTCGCAGATTTCGCCTGCCATCTCGAGCATCTTATCTCCGGTTGCGCCGATGTAGATGGGGATATCGCGCGGGCTCTTGTCGCCGAAAGCCACATCCAGGTTGATGCGGTCCAGGTTGACAAATTCGCCCTGGTAAGTCACTTCCTGCATGGTGAATAACTGTCGGATAGCCTCGACGTGCTCACGCATTGCCTTGAGCGGTTTCACCCGGTTCACGCCTACTCGCCCGGCAATCGGCTCCCACCAGGCGCCCAGGCCGAGCATGACGCGTGACCTGCCGTCCACCTTCCCGCCCAGTTCCCACATGGTGCTCCAGGAAGCGGCAATCACAGCCGGGTTGCGTGTCCAGATGGGCAGCACACCCGAACCGATGCGCAGCTTCTTGGTGTGGGTGAGGAAAGCGCTCATCATTACGATGCAGTCACGCGCCAGGCGGGTATCTGCCTGCCAGATCTCGCTAAAACCGCGGTCTTCAGCATATTTGGCGATCTCCAGCTCGTACTGGATATCGTGCTTATCCTGCAGGTATAAAGCCATTCTCTGTCCCATGACAGTTCCTCCGTTAATTTCTAAAGCACTTGCGGGCTTTTCAGCCCGCAAGTAGTGTATCACTTTACTGCATTACCAGGCTCATGACTGCCTTTTGTACATGCAGCCTGTTCTCTGCCTGGTCAAAGATCGCGGATGTCCAACCGGGTCCGCTGGTCTTGTCCATAACTTCATTGCTCACTTCGTAGCCACGGTCAGCAGGCAGGCAGTGCAGGTAGATGGCTTCCTTGTGGGCAAGCTTCATGGTATCTGCAGTGCATTTCCAGTCTTTGTGGGCATCGAAGATCTCTTTGGTTTTCTTGGGATCGTTTTCGCCAACAGGAGCCTGGAAGATGGGGGTAGCGCACCAGGCTTTCGGGTACACTACATGCGCGCCTTCAACACCTTCTTCGAAGTTGTCGGTGTATTTGAAGGATCCGCCGGCTGCATCCGCATAGGTCTTGCACTGTTCCATGATATCGGGAGCCAGTTCCATCCCCTTGGGGTGCGCCAGGGTAACATCCATGCCCAGCATGGTGGCATACAGGATGGCGGATTGGGGAACGGCACGCGGTTTGTGTACACTGGGGGAATAAGCCCAGGACATGGTGAATTTGACGCCCTTGTAGCCGCCAAACTTGTCTTTTACGGTCAACACATCTGCCAAGCCCTGGAAGGGGTGGTAAATGTCATCTTCCATATTCAGGACGGGGATATCTGCCCAGCGGGCAAATTCTTTCAACATGGCATGCGCTCCACCGTACTCCCAGTCAACCGGGTCGCCATAGCAGCGGATGGCAATCGCATCGCCCATGCGGTCGAGCACGCGGGCAACATCCGATACACGCTCGGTGGTATAGGCGATCTCGCGTCCTTCCAGGGCGGGTTTGTAGATTTTGTCGGGATCCAGGTAGTGGGCATGCCCGCCAAGCTGGGTCATGCCGGCTTCAAACGAGTTGCGGGTGCGCAATGACTGGTTGTAGAAGATCATGAACAGCGTTTTTGAACGCAGGAGCTGATCATGATAATTGTTCATGGCGCGGTCTTTCTTCAGTTGCTCCGCAACTGTTAATACAGTTTCGATTTCCTCGCGCGTAAAATCAGTTTCCGCCAGAAAATCACGACCTTTGAAACTTGTCGTTTTCATACAATTCCTCCGTCATTATTGTTGATGATTTATTCCCTGCTGGGAGATTAACCAGTTTTGTTCAGCTCCACTGAATTCTGTATAGTATGAATATACCCGATAATATTATCATAATCCCAAAACTGCTTCAAGATGCTATTCATCCCAATATCCGGGCAATTCCTCTAAGGTATTGCCGGATTTTATTTACTAATGCTGAACAGATATCAAATGTCACTTGACAGATTATATGCCAATTTTCTATACTTGGAAACATGATAGGAAAAAAGATCCGCGAAAAACGCAAAGAAGCCGGCTTGAGCCTGCGCGAACTGGGAGGGTTGACTGGTCTGACTGCCAGCTTTCTCAGCCAGGTGGAGAATGATGCAACCTCCCCTTCAATTAGCTCCCTGCAGCGTATTGCCACTGCCCTGAAAACACCTGTATTTACCTTTCTGAACGGTGAAGAACAAACCGAAATCCTGGTGCGCAAGAACAACCGCAAAAAGCTCAGCATCCCCTCCAGCAAAGTCGAGTATGAGCTGCTCACTAACGACCTCAACCACAAACTTGGCTGCTTCCTGATCCGCTTGAAACCCGGCACCAGGCAAAAAACTCAGCAGCTCTACCAGCAAACTGAAGAAGTAATGATCGTGCTGCAGGGCAGATTGGAGATCGTGCTGGGTGAGCACACCTATCTGCTTGAACCTGGTGACAGCATCCATTACGAAGGCAGCAACTTGCGCTCATTTGCATCCGCAGGCAGCGAAGAACTCCAGGTCATCTGCATGATGACCCCGCCTGTATTCTAGGCTATCCATGAAAGGATATCCTTGGGCATTACCGCAACTGTAAACCTGACCACAGGTGAAATTACCCGTAAAACGACAGATCCCGAACTGCAGCGCAAATTCCTGGGTGGCAGGGGGCTGGGTGCAGCTTACTTATTCCAGCTCGTCCCCCCTGATGTGCAGCCATTTGATGCAGAGAACTGCCTGATCTTCACCTCTGGTCCGTTAAACGGTACTCCCTGGCCGACCTCCTCGCGTTATCACGTTACCTTCAAATCTCCAGCCACCGGGGCATACGGGTACGCCAACGCGGGCGGACACTTTGGACCGGAACTGAACCGGGCAGGGTATGATGCGGTCATTGTTACCGGTAAGGCCCTTACGCCGGTGTACATCCAGATCCTGGAAGAAGAAATTTCCATCCTCCCGGCAGAAGAATTCTGGGGTAAACCAACATCTTTCATTGAAGGCAACTTGAAAACCCAGGGTGGAGGCAGGGTGGCAGCCATCGGCCAGGCGGGTGAGAACCTGGCGAGGATGGCAGCCACCATCAATGACGGCGGCAGGGCGGCTGCCCGCACCGGACCCGGGGCGGTAATGGGCAGCAAGAACCTCAAAGCGCTGCATGTGATTGGTACAAAAAAGCCTGCCCTGACCCCTGCATTTTCAGAACTGGCACGCAAGACCAGCCAGTACCTGACCAGCCACCCAGATTCTCAGTCGCTCATGGACGGCTCAACCTTGTTCCTGATGGGCATAAAGAACATGGTAGCCGATCTGCCTGCAAGAAACCACCAGTCTGCCCAGGTAACCTATATTTCAAACCTCGACCAGAAAGCCTTCGAACAAAAATGGGTCAAGCGCAAAGGTTGCTCAGCCTGCCCAATGCGCTGTTCACGGATTTCTAAAGGAATTACATCTGATGGTGAAATCATTATCGAAGGCCCCGAGTATGAAACCACAGATGCCTTTGGGCCGATGGTGGACAACAGCAACCCGGATGTGGTTATCCAGGCCAACCATTTATGTAACGAATACGGGCTGGACACCATCTCCACCGGTGTGTGCATTGCCTTTGCAATGGAATGCCGCCAGCGCGGCATTTTGGTTGACACGCAATTCAGCCTGGAATGGGGTGATGCTGATTCCATCCTGGGCTTGATCGAAGCCATTGCCTTGCGCAAAGGCCTGGGGAATGTCCTGGCAGAAGGGGTTGCACGCGCGGCTGAGGTGATCGGCAAGGGAGCAGACCGCTTCGCCCTGCACGTTAAAGGCGTGGAAATGCCCCGCCAGGAGCCGCGGGTTTCAAAGGCATTTGGGCTGGGCCATGCCACCAGCAACCGCGGTGCAGACCACATGTATGGACTTCCAGGGATGGATTCTGCAGGACTGTGGGATGCTGCCCGCAAGATCTTCCCGGAGGAGATCCTGCCTGAATTGATGGACAGCCTGGATGAAACATATAAACCTGACCTGCTTGAGTACGGTGAGAACTTTTGTGCGGTGGTGGATTCGCTCGGCCTGTGCAAATTCAGCACAGCCCAAACTTACGTGGTTATGGTGGATGAAATCGCAGCGGGACTTCACGCACTTGGTATACCTGTCAGCGCTGCCGACCTGCTGCAGGCTGGAGAGCGAATTGTCAACCTGGAACGGTTGTATAACATCCGGCATGGATTCGGCAGCCATCTCGACACCCTGCCTGGCCGTTTTACCGAAGAACCCCTGGAAGTGTTCGAATTTACACCGGGAGATACCGGCCAGGATGCAATCCGTTCACAGGCGCCTGTAGCCACCGCTGCAATCCAGGATTTTCCTGCCATGCTGCAGCGTTATTACTGGCTGCGCGGCTGGAGTGTGGACGGAAAACCCACACCTGATACCCTCGAAAGATTGGAGCTGATAGATTATGGAATTTGATCTGGTCATTCGTAACGGCAGGGTTATTACCAGCCGGGGAGAAATATCCGCAGATGTTGGCATCAAGGGTGAGAATATCTCCGCGATTGAGAAGGACCTACATGGACGGGATGAAATCGATGCGGCTGGTATGCTGGTGCTGCCAGGCGGGATTGACCCGCATGTGCACCTGCAAATGCCAGTCGGCGAGACAGCCTCAAGCGACGATTGGTTCACCGGTACCCGCGCGGCAGCCTGCGGCGGAACCACCACGGTGATTGACTTCGTGGAGCCCGAACCCGGCGACAGCCTGCAGGCCGCCCTGGAAAAGCGCAAGGCTGAGGCGAATGGCAAAGCAGTGATCGACTTTGGCCTGCACATGACCATTACCAACGCGGAAACCCGCACACTTTCACAGATTGAAGGTATGGTCAATGAAGGTGTTACTTCATATAAAACATATTTGACCTACGACGGGTTTAAGCTCAACGATGCAGAATTCCTGCAGGTGCTTACCACCGTGCAAGAATCAGGTGGGATTGTGCTGGTACATGCCGAAAACGACGCCGCCATCGCCTACCTGAAAGCCAGGCTGGTTGCAGCGGGTAAGAAAGATCCGGCTTACCATGCCGTCTCCCGGCCGGCTGTTACCGAAGTGGAAGCAGTCACGCGCGCCCTGGCACTTGCAGAGGTTGCACAGGCAAACCTGTATCTGGTACATCTCTCCACTGCCGGGGCTATCCAGGCAGTGCGCACTGCCCAGATGCGCGGGGTGCATGCCTTTGCTGAAACCTGCCCCCAGTACCTGCTACTGGATGAACGCGAGTTGCTGCGGCTTGATTTCGAAGGCGCGAAATTTGTCTGCTCGCCTCCCTTGCGCAGTGCTATCGAACAGCCCGAAATTTGGGAAGGCCTGGCAGATGGGACCGTCAGCACCGTCGGCACGGACCACTGCCCCTTCTTCTTTAAAGGGCAGAAGGAACTCGGGCGTGATACTTTCACCAAAATACCAGGCGGGCTGCCGGGCATCGAAAGCCGCCTGGCGCTCCTGCATACGTTCGGGGTACGGACCGGCAGGCTGACCCTGCCTCGCTGGGTGGATGTTTGTTCCAGCCTGCCAGCCAGGATCTTTGGTTTATACCCGCAAAAAGGCGCTTTGGAACCCGGCTCGGATGCGGATGTGGTGGTATTTGACCCGGAAAAGAAAGTGCAGCTGACCCGCTCTAAACTGCATGAAAATGTGGACTATACCCCTTATGAAGGATTCCAGTTAACCGGTTATCCCGTTATCACCATCGCTCGTGGTAAGGTCATCCACAAGGACGGCACTTTCACCGGCGCTGCAGGTTCAGGCAGGTTCCTTTTCCGGCAGAAAGGCGATTATGGTTCTTGACATAGACCCCCAGAAATGCACCGGCTGCTTGGCTTGTGTGGTGTTTTGCTCTTTGCAGCACGAAGATCAGGTAAGTACCCAGCTTTCCCGCATCCAGGTATTGCACGATGAAAACCGTACAGTGCTGCTGCCAATCACCTGCATCCCCTGCGATGACAAACCCTGCATCCCGGTTTGCCCGGAAGGCGCCATTGCAGTCAATAACCTTGGTGTAGTGATTATCACAGAAGGCCTGTGCACCGGCTGCGGGAGATGTGCACGGGCGTGCGAAATCGGGGCAATCAGGGTTCACCGGCTGCCAGGAAGGGGAAAGAATGGGCGGCTGGTTTCCCTGAAGTGCGACTTGTGCGGCGGCGATCCGTGGTGCGTCAAAGCCTGTTCGTTCGATGCCATTCGCAAGGTGGATGAAATGCAGGGCGGGCAGGCCATTTACGATCAATTGAAAACAGCCCGCCGGGAGCTGACCGCCCAGCTTGAAGATGCCGGTATCCTGCAGTCCAGGAGGTCAACATGAGCACTTTCCCTTACCAGGGGTATGCCGGGCAGTACCTGCGCATCAACCTGACCAGCGGAACGATCTCGAAGCTGCCGCTGCCTTTGGAATGGGTTGAGAACTACCTGGGCGGAAACGGGATCGGCACCCGCATCCTGTGGGATGAAGTCCCTCCCGAGGTTGACCCGCTTTCACCTGAAAACAAACTGATCGTAGCCACCGGTCCCCTGTGCGGCGGGCCGATGCCGAATTCCGGCCGGCTGGAGTTTATCGCCAAAAGCCCGCTTACTGGCATGTACGGTGATGCCAATGCCGGAGGTCACTTCGGGCCTGAACTCAAATATGCCGGCTATGACCTGATCGTTTTTGAAGGCAAAGCTCCTGAACCGGTTTACCTTTGGATCAAGGACAATGTTGTGGGACTTCGTTCCGCAGCTGACCTGTGGGGGAAAGGTGTCTTTGAGACGGAAACACGATTGAAAAGCCTGGCGAAAGACCCTGAGCTGAAGGTGGCAGCCATTGGTCCGGCAGGAGAGAATCTCGTGCGCTTTGCCAGCATCCAGGTCACTTACCGGCGCAGTGCAGCCCGCACCGGCATTGGGGCGGTGATGGGTTCAAAAAACTTGAAAGCGATTGCCGTGCGCGGTACAGGTGCAATCCCTGTAGCCGAACCGGTTAAGTTGATGGAGCATTCCTTCAACCTGCATGAAGTCATCCGCAGGAACGAATTCTACCCCGGGGTACACCGTTACGGCACACCCGGGCTGGTTACCCTGATGCAGCCGATGGGGCGATTCCCAACCCGCAACTACCAGTTTGGGAGTTTTGACGGTTTTGAAGAGATCGCTGGCGAACATTTGCGCGAAGACCACATTAACCGGGATGTCTCCTGTTTCAATTGCCCGGTAGCCTGTGACAAAGTTTACGAAGTCACATCCGGTGAATACAAAGGGGTGCTCAATGCAAGCGTGGAGTATGAAACCCTCAATTCGCTGGGTGCACGCATTTGCAACCGCAACCTGCCGGCTTTGCTGAAAGGCAACGAGATCTGTGACGACCTGGGGATGGATACCATCTCTGCCGGTGGAGCGATAGCATTTGCCTTCGAACTGGCTGAAAAAGGAATTTTCCTTGAATCCCCTTACGAGGGAGTACACCTTGAATGGGGCAATCACCAGGCCATGATCGAATTACTGCTGCGGATGGCATTGCGCCAGGGGGAACTGGGCAACCTGCTGGCAGAAGGGACCTCGCACGCCGCCAGGATACTGGGCGGGGATGCACCGAAATATGCCATGCATGTTAAGGGACAGGATATTGCCGCCCAGGACGGGCGCGCTCAGCAATCGATGGGCTTGGCGCACGTCACCTCTTCCCGCGGAGCAGACCACCTGAAAGCCTTTCCTGTGCTGGATGAAACCGGGTACCCTTCTGAGGGTGTGCGGCGTTACGGCCAGGAATATATGCCCGAGCTGGTTGAGCCGCTGGCTGTGAAATATAAAGCCATGCTGGTGAAAGACGGGGAGGATTACGGGGCCATTATCGATTCGGTCGGCACCTGCAAATCCGGCGGCACTTTCGTGATGGCAGCCATCTACTGGCAGGAAACAGCAGATGCAATCGCCTATACCACCGGCATGGAAATGGATATTGACCGGCTGAAAACCATTGGCGAGCGTATCTACAACCTGCAGCGCATGTACAACGCGATGCACGGGATTGACCGCAAAGATGATGTCCTTCCATGGCGCTTTACTTTGATGCCCTCCACTTCCGGCAATGCCAGCGGCAGCACCTGCCGGTTGGATGTCACCTTACCGGATTACTACCGGCTGCGCAGCTGGGATCCAGAATCCGGCCTCCCCACCGCTGAAACCACCGACCGCCTTGGATTGGCGACTGAACACTTGCAGATGCAACAACAGGTGGAAAGCGGCAGGGCAGCCAGCATCAGGGCTGAAATGACCTGGGCTGCCCCCTACACCGATGGAGTTCCAGCAGAACGATGATCACCATCCGTGTGCGTTACTTCAATATCCTGAACACTTTCACCAGCTGTAAGGAGGAAACCGTATCTTTCCCGGCTGCACCTTCGCTGCTGGAACTTCTCCAGTTTTTGGCTGCAAAATACCCGGGCGGATTTACCCAGGTTGCACTGCTGGAGGGAAAGCTGGCTCCCCACCTGCGTATTTTTATCAATAACAAACCGCACGGCTGGCAGGAAGGCGAAACCCTGGTAAATGACGGCGATGAGGTGATGCTCTTCCCTGCTGTGGCTGGCGGATAAGCTGGCACAGAACCTGCAACCTTGCAGGCATGATAACCCGCCGAATTCTCACTGTAACAATTTTCATTTTACTTGCCCTGCTGATTTCCTCATGCAGCGTGTTTCAGTCTTCCAGTCAGGAGACCCCCTTGCCTGGCAGTACCGGCACAATTGAAGCTGTACCGGTAAATCCTGCCTGGGATGAAGTCCTCAAGCAGGCGTTGATGCAGTCCATTGAAGGGCGGGACGATGTGATTGCTTTTCTGATTTACCAGGTCAATGTTGAACGCTTTGCTTATAGCAATGACGGTGTGTATGCGCTGCTGTGGCTGTCATTTACCGATTTCGAAACCAGCGAGGTGATCCCTGCAGAGACCGCACTTGCTATCGCCCAGCGCGTCCGGGGTGATGGAACTGCGGTTGGCGATTGGAAAATCGTTATCCAGGCAGACAGTGAATGGAATTCCACTATCAGTAAGCTGCCGGATGAACTCCTCAACCCTGAGATGAAAAGCCGTTATGTATCCAAGGAGCAAAGCCTGCAGAAAGCACCACCCCTGACCGGGTACCGCCTGCCTTACCCGCCCAACCGGGCTGTGCGGTTGACCGGCAGCATTGGGCATGTATTCGTGTACAAAACCTGCCCGGATACCTGCCTGTATGCCTTCGACTTTGCAGACGGAACCCATTTTCCGATACTGGCAGCCAAAGGCGGCCGTGTGAAGTATGCCGTCTGGCGCTACCCCAATGATTACCACGAGAAAACCAACTATATAGTCCTGGAAGACACATCCACTACCCCAACCACTTACCAGGTTTATTACCACCTGGCATATGATAGCATTCCCGCTGAATACCGCACTGCCGGGGCAATCGTCTCCCAGGGAGACCTGATCGGTTATGCCGATAACACAGGCGCTAGTTCAGGGTCGCACCTTCACTTTATGGTACATACTGCCGCCAACCAGCTTTGGGGAACTTCGGTTGATATCATCTTTGATGAGGTAACCGTCAATGACGGCCGCCCGAGGACATGCTCAGAAGCTGCCAATTTCCCCAACTACGGCGCACAATGCGTTGCGGCGGATAAGTATTACTCACAGAATTACGGGGATAGTGAGCTTCCTACCGGCGATATTACCTCCCCTGCACCAGATTCCGTTGTAAAGACCAGCCTGCTCACTGTCGAAGGCTTTGGCAAGGACAACTCCGGTGTGGCATCCATGCAGCTGTTCCTGAAGATCGGAGATACATGGGACCCTTACGGTCCGGTCATCACCTCCTCTCCTTTCAGCACCCAGATTGACCTTTGCCAGGCTGGCGTACACTTGGGACAATTCAAACTCGGATTGAAGGTTATCGATTACGCCGGGAACGAATCGAAGATGATGGGCAACCGCTTTTTAGATATGAAGTATGACTGCTTTGCACCTACATCTACACCAACGGAGATCCCCACTTCCACACCTACCATCACACCAACCCCAACGAATACACCGCTGCCAACTGCCACCGCAACACCAATACCGACTGTAACAGCGTCACCTACCGCAGTAGTCTGCATGCCCGGTTCTAACCAGGTTGCGGTATACCCGGCGGTCAATTACGGCGGAAATTGCCTGACGCTCGGCATGGGAGAATACAGCAGCCTGAACAGGCTTAACCCGCTGGATGATGATACGGTTGAAGCCATTACCATAGGTGCCGATGTGATGGTGGTGGCCTACAATGACACCAGTTTCCGTGGTGACCAGATTATCTTAAAGGAACCAGCCGCAGATCTGGCCTCAAGAACCGGTACAGGCGGGTGGATCAGGTCATTCAAGGTAGTTCCACGGACCGACACACCCTCATCTCCAGTAATCAATCTGCCTGCAGACCAGCTCGGGCGGTCTGCCACCATATCTGATCCGATTACCATAACCTGGCTGGAATCAACCGGAGCAGAAGAGTATTCAGCAAAACTGGATGGGCCTGGAGGCTTTTCGCGTTCTCTTGGCTGGCAACCCGGTCGCACCTGGGTTGTTGGACTCCTTCCTGAGGGTGAATACCAGGTGACGGTCAAAGCCCGCAACCTGGCGGGAGTATCTGAAAGCGCGGTTACTTTCAATGTTTTTAAACTTATCCAGCTGCCGGTCACAAGCATGCAAACCCAGCCCCTGTTCAGCCAATCCACGCTGTTGAAACTGGAATGGAGTGTTGAAAAGGGAGATGTGCCCATCGGGTTTTATGAAATGCAGTATGCCCGTGATGGCGGGGATTGGGTCAATTGGGAGCAGCCCATTGCAGGGGATAGCAGTTCCCTGTGGTTCTTTGGCGAAATGGGTCATACCTACCAGTTCCGCATGCGGGCAATTGATGCAGATGGAAACCGGGAAGAATTTCCGGTTGAACCGCAATTATTTACAAGCATCGCCAGTGATTGCGCGGGCGACGAATATGAAAACCCCGACCCGGGAGACGATACCCTGGAAGGAGCCACACCGCTGGAGATCAGCCAGCTTCAGGTACATACGTTTTGCGGGTATTCGGATTATGACTGGCTGGTCTTTGCAGCCAATGGCGGTGATAAATACCGCATTACCGCCAAACCACTGGGCGGGAATGCCGCTGCTGCGTTTTTCCTGTATGATCCATTAGGAGACGCAGTGCTGGGTGAAGGAAAACCAACTGATTTCAACCAGGAATCTGTACTGGAATGGGAAGCCCCGCAGGATGGGTTATACATATTGCAGGTAAGACCCCTGGACAGCCGCCTGGCAGGGGATGCTGCCAGCTACGAGATAAAAACCGATAAGATCCTGCAGTTGAAGCCAGTAACCTACACCTGCACGGCATTGCTTCTTCCGCTGGTCTGGTTCGTGGTAAAGATGTACGCAAAAGTACGAAACCGCCTGCGCGAAGACGACTACCTGTAAAAAGCGGCAGCAATAGACTGGCTAAGCATAGGGTTGTGATACAATTCCGGCTCATGAACAAGAGCAAGGTTCTCCCTTACCTGGCGCTGCTTGGCTGTGTGCTGGCATTATCCCTATCTTCGCTGTTCATCCGGCTGGCGGAAGCATCACCCCTGGTGACCACCTTTTACCGGATGGCGATTGCCGCCCTGGTATTCACCCCTTTCGGGATCCATTCACTTAAGAGGCAGACAAGACTCAAGCCCGCGCACCTGCTTTTCCCTATCCTAGCAGGCGGGTTATCTGCTTTCGACCACGCTACCTGGGGATTCTCGATTATGCTTACCCGGGTTGCCAATGCGACACTATTGAACAACATAGCCCCCTTATGGGTGGCGCTGGTAGCCTGGCTCGTATGGAAGCGCAAGCCGTCTACACGGTTCTGGATTGGTTTGCTCTTTACCATGGCGGGCGCTACCGTGGTGCTCGGTTATGACATGCTGATTCATCCAACGCTGACCTACGGCGATCTGCTGGCAGTGCTGTCCAGCTTCTTCTATGCCGGGTACTACCTGGTAACCGAACGTGGCCGGATTGTCCTGCCTGCTATCACGTATGTCTGGCTGGCTACCACCTCAACTGCGGTGGTCCTGCTGGCAGCCAACCTGGTTTCCGGTCAAAGCCTGGCTGGCTATCCCCTCAATACCTACCTGGTTTTCCTGGCTGCCGGGTTAATTTCCCAGGCAGGCGGGTATTTCTCGATTGTGTATGCGCTCGGGCACCTTTCTGCGGCGGTTGTTTCTCCCACCATGATCGCCCAGCCCGTACTCACAGCTTTGCTGGCAATCCCGATCCTGGGAGAGTCACTCTTTCCCGGTCAGCTGATCGGCGGGGTGGTTGTGCTCCTGGGGATATTCCTGGTCAATACTGCACCTCCACAGCCACGCAAGCTTGTCGCTGATTAATCAGCCTGGCGATTCTCAGCTTTTAAGTATAGTTTCTGCATTTCCTCTTCAATAGGGTACCTGGCTTGAATTAAGTCCTGGCGGGGAGAGGTGGTAAATGCCAATTCAATTGGCTCACCGATCAGGATCTGTTTACTTTTCGCATGCACAAGGGTAGGGATGACAGGCAAGCCTTTGCCTGTTTTTCGGTGGTAAATCTGGCAAAGCCAGGTATAACCGGTAGAAAGCGGGCGGATGCCCGTTACCGGATCCGGTTTTTCCAGTGGTTTTTCAGGGAAGATGAGCAGCCACTTTCCATCCAGAAGAAGTTGGATGCTGCGTGTAAACGCCTGGCGGATGGATGTCACCTGCGTATTAACCGGGATTCCATCCAATCCGTTTAGCAACCAGGCGGCAATCCTTCCCACTACCTTCGCTGTCAGCCGACCGAGCCGGCCATGCAGTTTCCAGACCGGTTCGATAAAATCCTGGTATAGGTACTCAGGGGCTTTCTCAGCCTCCATCATATCGGTAATGATCCACGGATAAAGCCGGATGGGGAAAGTGATCATCATGGCAATCGGGCCAACTTCGCCGAGGTGGTTGGCAATCACAATTGCTGGACCTTCTTCTGGAAGGTTTTCCCTGCCAACCAACTTAAAACGCAAAGGGGCCCCAGCCGCCTTGACCAAAAATACCAGTAACTTACTCATCCCACAACCTTAACGTCAGAATAACGCGCATCCTTCATTACACAAATATATTTGTAACAGAAAATCACCCAGTTTTTCAATCCCATTCTCTCTTACAATAATAATGACAAAATTATGCAACGAATCGGAATTACTTGCGTATATTGAGTAGAACATCTCAGATGTGGAGAATGGTGTGGCCAACGACCAGCCGGAATGGCTAAGCAGGGCACTCAAAGGAGATCAAGAAGCGTTCAGCCTGCTGGTAGAGACTTACCAGCGGCCGGTCTACAACCTTTGTTACCGTATGCTTGGTGATCCCGCTGAGGCTGAAGATGCTGCCCAGGATACTTTCTGGAGGGCATACCAGCACTTAAACCGGTATGACCCCGCCCGGCCATTCATGACCTGGCTGCTTTCGATCGCTGCGCATTTCTGCATTGACCTGCAGCGTAAAAAGCGGATGCCCCAGTTCTCCATTGACCTGGTGGTCGAAGAGATGCTACCGGATCCGGCTCCCGGACCGGAAAAAACCACCAGCCAGAGGGAAGAAAACCAGATCCTTCATGCTGTGCTTGGCAAAATGAAACCGGAGGACCGTGCCGTGATTATTTTGCGTTACTGGTATCAAATGCCCGAGGAGGAGATCGCACAAGCGCTTTCAACCACGGTGAGTTCAGTCAAGAGCCGGCTGCACCGTGCCAGGTTGATGATCGCCGAACAATACCAGGTACCATCAGCGATGCCTGCCAATGGAGGTAAGTATTATGAACCATCACCCTTATGAAGAGTGGATCCTCAGTGATGAAACCCTGAGCCCAGCTGAAAATGCCAGCGTGCAGGAACACCTGGCAGCCTGCCCCGAATGCCGGCAGTTAAAAACCCGCTGGGAGGCAGCAAAACTGCAGATCAACAGGGAAGGATTGGCAGCACCGGCAACAGGCTTTACCATGCGCTGGCAAAAGAACCTGCCTGACCGCATCAGCCAGTTGGAAACCCAATCGGCGCGCCGTTTCCTGTTTATCATCCTGGCTTGTTCCGCAGCCATGCTGGCAGGCTGGGTTTTCACCTGGCTGCTGAACAACCCGACAGCAAATATCGCAACATCCTTGATCAAATTAACCACCAATTCAATCCTGGTCTTCCAGGGCATCAAATTCATGGTGTTCCCTGCCCTCAGGTCAATCCCACTGGTTTATATCCTGGCAGGTATTTCTATAGCCGGCACCACCGCCCTGATGCTTTCTGCGGTATGGGCTGGGGCGATCTGGCATTATGTATTCCGCAAACCCCAAAGTTTGGAATTAGTAAAAGAGGGAGAAAAAAACAAATGAAAACAATAAGGTCAATTCTTCTTAGCCTTTTCATTACCTGTGGATTGCTGTTCACCGTTATCATGCCGGTTCATGCCCAATCGCAGGTATGCGGTTCGGTGGTGCTGGGCGATTCCTGCGTTGTACCGGGTGGTCAGACATTCAATGGCGATATGGTGGTCTTCGGCGGAATGGTAACCCTGGAACAGGGAGCAACCGTTGACGGAGACCTGGCCCTGACTGGCGGTTCTTTGGAAGTGTATGGAACCCTGAACGGAGACCTGGTATCTACCGGCGGTTTTGTTCACCTGCATGATGGTGCCGTGATTAATGGCGATATCACCCGCATCGGTGGTAACCTGGTACAGGATGCCGGTGCAGAGGTTAACGGCAACATCATCACCACCACCAATTCCGGGATCAACGTCCCCAAGGATGGCTTAGACTTTTCCCGGTTGCGTGAAGCATTCAAACCGATCCGCAACTTTTTCGGATCAATTTTCCAGGCTCTGGCATTTGCGATCATAGCCATCATCGTGGCACTGGTTGCACCGAAAGGTACAGACCGGCTTTCAAAAACCATCCGCGGCAACTTTGCGCTCTGTTTGGGCATGGGTGCCCTGGGTTTCCTGGTAGTCTTTTTGGGAAGTATCCTGTTCACCATCACAATAATCGGTATTCCACTTGCCATCCTGGTCTTGATAACCTTCAGTATTATGCTGGTTTTTGGTTGGATCGGCCTGGGGCTGGAACTGGGCAGAAGGATGGAGAAGCTTTTCAAAACCACCTGGAGCAGCTCGATTGCTACCGGCCTGGGAACCCTTACCCTCTCCCTGGCAATGGCATTGATCGGATGGATACCCTGCCTGGGCTGGCTGGTGGTAACCCTGGTGGCAATGACAGGTTTTGGCAGCGTAGTGCTGACCAGGTTTGGCACACGGCTGCCTGACAGCATTCATCCTGACCAACCAACCCCGCCTGCAGGACCGGGCAATGCAGTGGCAGTAGCACAAGAATCAGCAAGCAGCCATCCTGCCGGAGAAGTCCAAACCCTGGATGAAGAGGATGTCAAGAAAATGGTGAGCAGCTCTGGCTGGAAATCAGAAGGACCTGACCAAAACGATCCGCTGCCGCCTGCAGGATGATGGCAAGAACCGGACCATGGATAATTAAGAGGTTAACAGGAGGTAATATGAAAAGACTGGTTGTAATATCATTGCTGCTTATCCTGGCGTTGACCAGCCTGGCTTGTTTCAGGCTGCCGTTCCAATTCTCAGAACCCGGTGACACGAAAGTAATGGAGATAAACGAAGCACATTCAACCGGATCGCCTGTAGCCCTAACCTTAATGATGGGTGGCGGGAAAGTCTCCATCCAACCCGGAGCGCAAAACCTGGTGGAGGGGACAGTTAAATACAACTTTGATGCCTGGAAACCGGTGATCGAACGGGGTTTGGCTTCATTGACAATCAGGCAGACCTTTGATTTGAAGGACGTACCCTTTGACCTCAATGATAGTGTGAACGAATGGGACCTCAAGCTTGGCATGAAACCGATGGACCTGACCATAAACGGCGGCGCTTACGAGGCAAATTTTGAACTGGGCGGTTTGGCATTAACCCGGCTGAGGATCAGTGAAGGCGCCTCGAGTACTGAGGTGCATTTTTCACAGCCTAACCCTGAAGTAATGGAAAAACTTAGCTTCAATACCGGGGCTTCCCAGGTTAAGCTAATCGGGCTGGCAAATGCCAACCCGAAGGAGATTGCCTTTTCAAGCGGCGCAGGCGCCTACACCCTAGATTTCAGCGGCGAGTTGCGCCAGGATATCGAAGTGACCATAAATTCTGCCATCAGTGATGTAAAAATCATCGTTCCGGCAGACACCCATTGCCAGGTAGATGTGACTGAAGGCGTCAGCAATGTCAACATCACCGGTACCTGGACGAACCAGGACCAGGTCTACTCAACCGGGGGTGATGGTTACACAATCCACATCACCATCCAGATGGGACTGGGAAATGTTGAATTGATTCAGGAAGGGGAGTGATCAGCGCTTGCGGAAAAGCAGCCCCAGCAGGCTGCCAGCCAGGGCGAGCGCTGCGCTGAGACAGAACACCGGGTTAAACCCGTACAGGTCTGCCAGTTTGCCGCTCAAGAGGGTACCCAACGCGCCGCTGGCAAAGATGAAACCCAGCGTCAAGCCGGATGCCAGACCAACACCAACTGTGAATAAGTGCTGTGCAATGACAATGATAGCGTTAAAACAAGAACTGGTGAGAAAGCCCGAAAGCGGTACCAGTACATACAACCACCAGGAGTAGTTAGCTAAAGGGATGAGCAAGAACGGGATAGCCCCCAGCCCCAGCCCGAAAAAGATCACGCGCCATTTCCCAAACTTGTCAGCAGCTCTTCCCCCAAATAATGTGCCAACAGCAGATCCACCGCTAAACAGAGAAATCATTACCCCATACCTGGTTGGCTGCCAGCCAGCGTCGCTCAGGTATTTTGGCAAAAAAACCAACATGTTCTGCTGCGCCCACGATTGAAAAGCAGCCAGGGCAATCAGGGCAATGATCATGCCCGCCCCTTGTTTTTCTATTGCAACCACCTCAGCCTTCGGCCCATTTGTAGTGGAGAAATAATTCTTCAACCGCAAAGCCAAACCGGCAACCGGAAAAGCGGCAACAGCCAGGACAGACAACCCGCGCAGCCCCCAGGTTTGCAGCAGAATACCAGCCAGGATTGGACCAATAAAGTAACCTAACGAGCCAAACAGCGAGAACATCGAGGAAGCAGTGGTTTCCTGCCCCTTGAGTTTTAAACGCCCAATCATGGTCGCCTGTGCTATCCCCGAGGGATGCACTGCCCCGGAACCCAGGCTGCCGATGATCAGGAAAACCAGCGAGCTTTCACCCGGGATCAGTACTGCCAGGCTGAGGAAAACCGTCATCCAGGCAACACCGCCTGAGACTACCCAGCGGGTGCCGATACGGTCGCTGAAGTAACCAAATATCGGCTGAGAGAGCGACCCGAAAATAACATAAATGGTGCTGACCACCCCAATCATGGCATTGGTCAACCCCAATGGCTCACTCAGGTAAGTGATAATAAGGCTCCGCAGACTGTTGATCATATCTACGGTGAAATGGCCCAGCACAACAGCCAGGAAGTAGGGATCTGAGAAAAGGGAGGTCATGCCTGGCGGTAATACCCCCGCTTACAAATCAATGTATACACTTGCGGCAGCAAGTAATAGCGGTAAGGCATCCCGTCAGATATGCGCTGCCGGATTTGCTTGGAGCTGATCTCCAGCAGAGGCACATCGATAAAGCGCAGTTTGGGTGTCAATCCCGGCAGTTGTTCTTCCAGCCAGGGCAGGTTTACTTCATCATCCGGCCGGCGCATCACCCCGAGGGCATGGCAGGCCTGGATGAATTCCCTCGGGCGGTCCCAGTTGGGTAAATCATGCAATGAATCTCCCCCAATAAGGTAAATCAGTTCGTCATCCGGGTATTGACCATTCAAAATATGCATGGTGTCAGAAACGAAATGCGGACCCGGCCGGTCGATCTCCACCCGTGAAAGCTCAAAAAGCGGCTCGCTGCGCAAGGCGGCCTGCGATAGCGCCAGGCGCTGCCGGATCGGGCTGATCTCCTGCCCGCGCTTGTGGGGAGGGTCCGGCGTTAACACCCACAAAAGGCGGTCCAGCTTCAGTTGAGAATACGCCTCCATTGCCAGGATCATGTGCCCCAGGTGGGGAGGATCAAACGTGCCGCCAAAAACACCTATGCGCATATTTCAGTCCTGCCATTCCAATTCATAATCACCGATCCAGACCGTATCGCCCTGCTGCACGCCCGCATCGCGCAAAGCCTGGTCAATGCCAAGCATAACCAGCATATGGTGGAACCGCCGGAGGCTGTCTTCGTATTCCCAGTAGGTCATACTGGCAGCACGCTCGATCGAGGCCCCTGACACCTTCCAGCCTTCAGGCACCTGGGTGATGGTAAAAGCACGCGGGTCTTCAGCTGCCCGGTAAACTGGCATTTCTGTCACCTCGCGCGGGCTGGGTGCAGTCTGCAGCAGCTCAGCAACCTTCTTCACCACCTCTTCCAGACCCGTTCTGGCCAGGGCAGAAATGGTCAGGAACTCGTATCCGCGTTTGCGGATGGCGCGTTCAATTTTCTTTGCCCGATCCTGCACTTCAGGCATATCCATCTTGTTCAATACAACCAGCTGGGGCTTTTCAGCCAGGGTTTCGTCAAATAAAGCCATTTCGCTGTTGATTTGGGCAAAATCCAGCAGCGGGTCTTCAGCCAGTCCATCTAACAGGTGAACCAGCACCCTGGTACGCTGGATGTGCCGTAAGAATGCATCTCCCAGCCCGGCACCGGCATGTGCGCCCTCGATCAACCCGGGGATATCTGCCATCACAAAGCGGGTATCCCGGTCCAGTTCTACCACACCCAGGTTAGGCTCCAGGGTAGTAAATGGATAATCTGCAATTTTGGGGCTGGCGTTAGTCATGGCTGCCAGCAGGCTCGACTTGCCTGCATTGGGTACCCCCACAATACCGACATCCGCAATCAACTTCAGTTCAAGGCGGATCAGCTTTTCTTCCGCCGGTTCGCCTTTTTCAGCGATTCGCGGCGCTTGCCGGCTGGCTGTGGCAAAGTGCTGGTTGCCTCGTCCTCCTCGCCCGCCCTTGCATACCACCAGCCGCTGCCCAGATGCAACCAGGTCGCCCAGCACGGCATCGGTATTCTGGTCATACACCACTGTTCCAGGCGGCACCAGGATAACCAGGTCTGAAGCGGATCTGCCGGTCATATTGCTGGGACCGCCAGCCTTGCCATCATCTGCAAAGTAGCGAGCTTTGTGCCGAAATTCTGCCAGGGTATTCTTGGTTGGCATCACCTCAAGGATGACATCGCCCCCCCTGCCGCCGTCTCCCCCATCCGGTCCGCCGCGGGTAACGTATTTCTCACGGTGAAAATGGACCATGCCATCACCGCCTTTGCCTGAGCGAACCTGGATTACAACTTCATCAATCATTACAATTCCTGAAATATGTGCAAAGCCAGCAGAGCAGCGCGCGCCCTGCTGGCTGTTGTGTTACCTGAAAACTACTTCTTACCGAATTTTTCCTTCAAAATCTCTTTCAGGGTCGGCTGACCGATCTCCTGGAGTTCATAGCGTACACGCTGCATGGGTTTGTTTACTTTGATGATGCGGGTCAGATCAATCGGGGTACCCGAGATCACCAGGTCCACATCCGAGTTATTGATGGTCGCTTCAAGGTCACGCACCTGGGCATCGCCGTACCCCATCGCAGGCAGGATAGTACCGGTATTGGGGTACTTCTTGTAGGTATCTGCAATGGATGCCACTGCAAACGGGCGGGGATCCACGATCTCACCTGCCCCGAAGCGGCGTGCAGCCACCCAGCCGGCGCCGTATTTCATCTCGCCGTGTGTAAGGGTTGGTCCGTCTTCAATTACCAGAACGCGTTTGCCGCGGATGGCTTCGGGGTCATCCACGAAGAGCGGGGAAGCCCCTTCGATCACCAGTGCGTTGGGATTCAGTTCAGTAATCCGGTTGCGGACGGCAATCACACTCTCAGGATTGGCTGTATCGACCTTGTTGATCACGAACACATCCGCCAGGCGCACATTTGTCTCGCCGGGATGGTAGGTATATTCATTGCCCGGGCGGTGCGGGTCAACCACAACGATTGAGAGATCCGGCACATAGAAGGAGAAATCGTTGTTGCCGCCGTCCCACAGGACGATATCAACCTCTTTTTCAGCCTGGCGCAGGATGGCCTCGTAATCCACACCGGCATAAACAATCACGCCATTATCGAGATGGGGTTCATATTCCTCACGCTCTTCGATAGTGCATTCGTGCTTGTCCAGGTCAGAATAATCAGCAAAACGCTGCACAGCCTGCTTAACCAGGTCGCCGTACGGCATGGGGTGACGGATGGCAGCCACCTTGAATCCCATTTCCCGCAGAATGAGGGAAACACGGCGGGTAGTCTGGCTCTTGCCGGACCCGGTGCGCACAGCACAGATCGAGACAACCGGTTTGGTGGATTTCACCATGGTTGATTGCGGACCCATCAGGCGGAAGTCAGCGCCTGCAGCCATCACGGTGGATGCTTTGTGCATGACATACTCGTGCGGCACATCACTGTAAGCAAAAACAACCTGTTCAACTTTGTGTTCTTTAATCAGTTTGACCAGGTCGCTCTCAGGATAGATCGGAATACCATTGGGATACAATTTGCCAGCCAGCTCAGCCGGATACTTGCGGCCTTCGATATTTGGGATCTGGGTTGCAGTAAAAGCTACAACATCATAAGCAGGGTTATCGCGGAAATACACATTGAAATTGTGAAAATCGCGTCCTGCGGCTCCCATAATCAATGTTCGAACAGGTGTCATTTTATTGCTCCTTTTTTGGTTTTACCAGGCATCTTTCGTCTGGTTATTTACTCTTACATTATATCCGGCGTTTCAATGCCGAGTATACTCAACAGGTTACGGATCGCCTGGCGTGACGCAGCCACCAGCTGCAGGCGGAAGCCTCTAACCTCAGGATCTGCCTGGAGTACCGGGCACTGGTTGTAGAAATCGTTGAAGGCTCGCGCCAGGTCATAAACATGGGTGCTCAATACCAGCGGCTTAATATCCCGGGCAGATTTTTGGATCTCTTGCGGCACCCGGCTGATCAGGTCAATCAGGGTGATTTCAACCGGCTGCAACTCTGATGGAACTTGCCACTTCGCAGGTATCTCCCCAGCTTTTCGTAAAATGCTGTTCGCCCGTACGGCAGCATACTGGATGTAAGGGGCAGCCTGGCCGTTGAAATCCAGGGCTGCATCCCAGTCAAAGGTTACCACTTTGCCGCTGTCGCGGGAGAGCATGGAATAACGGATGGCGCCCAGTGCAACTGCATGGGCAACCGCCAGTTGTTGTTGATGGCTGATCTCAGGGTTTTTAGTTTGCACGATCTCCAAAGCCCTCGAGGTGGCTTCTGCCACCAGATCTTCCAGCAGCACTACCGCGCCATCGCGTGAAGCGATGGTCACATTGCCGGGCAGGGTTACGATTTCATACGCCAGGTGGTAACACTGGCTCGCCCAGCTGTATCCCAGCAACTCAAGTGTCTTGAATATCTGCTGTAAATACAACGACTGGCGTACATCCACGATGTAAATGGATTGGTCAAGCTGGTATTCTTCGAACTTCTGAATAGCCAGCGAAAGGTCTTTGGTTGCATAAAGCGAGGTGCCGTCTGAACGCAGGATAACCAGAACACGGTACTTGTCCTTTGTTCCGGAAAACTCATCCAGCGGGATATAAACCGAACCCTGAGGGCGTTCATCGCGTGCCAGCCCTTTTTCAATCAGGGTCTTGACGATCTCCTTGCCGGAGTCTTCCACTTCGCTTTCAAAGTAGAACCGGTCGAAATGTACACCAAGCAGCTGGTAGATCTGTTCAAAGGCTTCCAGAGACCAATGGCGGGTCTTTTCCCAAAGTGCCACGATGTCAGGGTCGCGTCTGTCCCAGCGAGCGAAGAGGGCGCGCACTTCTGGTTCTACAGCCGGGTCTTCCTCATAATACCGGCTGGCTTGAACGTAGATCTCCCCGATCCAGCGCACCCGGTCTTCGGGCGGCTGCTCGCCATTGTGATATTTCAGGTAGCACCACAGCCATTTAATGACATGCAGGCCGATATCGCCAATGTAATTGGCGCGGATAACTTCATTCCCGGCCCATTCAAGGATGTTGCAAACAGCGCTGCCCAGCACCACATTGCGCAAATGACCGACATGAAAGGCTTTATGCGTATTGGGCTGGGAGTATTCCACCATAATCCGTTTACCGGTCGGCTGTCCCTTTCCAAAAAGCAAACCTTCCCTTTGCACGGTTTCGATTACCTGGCGGGCAAAACTGGAGGGTGAAAAGGTCAGGTTCAGGTAACCGCGCACAGCCTCAACCTTGCTGATACCTTCAGGCGTACCAAGGTGTTCAGCAACCTGCGCTGCAATCTGCTGGGCCCGTTCCCCCACAGGAATATGCGAACCCTGCCTGGCTTCCAGCGATGCAGCCTGGAAGAAAGAGGTGGCAATTCCCCACTGCCCGGCAAACGGGATCCACTTCCAATCAATTGGTGCAGCCGGGATTCTCTGCTGGGAGAGAAAAGCGCTAATCTGCCGGGTTATTGTTTCTTGGACCTGCTCAAACATGTCTTTGCCTATTCACAAAAAAGCGGGAGGATAAACTCCCGCTGCTGGTGTAAACATTATTGGCCCGAAATCCGGGTAAGGTGAGTGGCTGAAGGCCACATGGGCTGTGACTATTGCAAGCTTGACAGTTGTTTCATCAAGCGGCTTTTGCGGCGGGCAGCATTATTCTTATGGATAATGCCTTTTGCTGCAGCAATGTCGAGCGCCTGGACTGCCTGTTTAACAGTTTGTTCAGCCTGTTCTTTTTCCTCTGCCAGCATGAGCACACGGGCACGCTGGACAAAGGTTCGGGCACGGCCGCGGTAAACACGGTTGCGCAGGCGGCGTTTTTCATTTTGCTTGTTTCGCTTTATTGCAGACTTAATATTTGCCAACTTCGTTCCTCCAAAACTTTATAACCTGAACACGAAGAGTAATTTTACTGTATGAAACGGTTTTTGTCCAGATACGCGCCATCCTTGCGTAATCCTAACCTCATTTTTCCTGTACACTTAACCCAAACCAACTGCAGGAGTATATCATGGAATACCTTTGGATTGGCTTTGCCCTGATTTTTGCAGTGCTTGCCTGGTGGCTGTTCAGCCTGGTATGGGGTAAGCCCTGGACAGTAAAGGGTATGTTCTTCCGAACCTTCGCCAGGTTGCTTTTACGCAACCCGGAGCTGTTGACCATGCTCGGCATCCTCGAAAAGTTCGGCATCCACCGCCACAACGCCAAATTTACTGATGCCTCTGAGGCTTTTGAAGATAAGTTTTACCAGTTCTTCCGCAAGGAACAAAAAACCTTGCGCAGTTATGACCGCACCAGGATGGATCCTGCACTAAGGCTTTCAGCCGATATCATGCGGGTCTTCCTGGATAATTCAGTAGAAGGCGAGCGGTTCAGGCATCACGATTACCCGCTGAACCAGATGTTCGGCATCCAGTCGGAAATGCCCAACTTCATGATGACTATCCACCCGGTAGTCAGTAAAAAGGAAGCCAGGAATTATGTCATCCGCCTGGGGCTTTTCGGTCGTAAATTCGACCAGGTACTGGAGGGGCTGCACATCCGCGAATCAAAAGGCTGCCTGCCGCCTCACTTTGTGATCTTACGGGTACTGGATGAAATGAAGAATTTCATCAGTACACCCCCCAGGGAAAACCCGCTTTACACCGTCTTTGCTGAGAAACTATCCGGGTTGGAAAAGCTCAGCCAGGCAGACAGGACACAATTGCTCAATGATGCGGCTGCCCAGATCGATACGGTTGTTTACCCGGCTTACCACAAGCTGATTGATTACTTCAGCACACTGGAACAAAAGACCACCTCAGATGCAGGGGTATGGAATCTACCGGACGGTGATGCTTATTATGCCAACCGTTTGCGCACCAACACCACCACCGATTACACACCCGAGCAGGTTCACCAAATCGGGTTGCAGGAAGTCGACCGCCTTGAAGGCAAAATGCGTAGCATTTTTACTGAACTCGGTTACGGGATGATAGAAAACCCAACCCGCAAACTGAACGAACTTGGTAAAGACGAGCAGTTCCTGTACCAAAATACAGATGACGGACGCCGGGCTGCCCTGGTGGAATATCAGCGCATTCTCGATGAGGTTAACAGCAAGCTTGACCATTATTTCAACTTACGCCCAAAAGCTGGGATCAAAGTGGAGCGTATCCCTGAGTTTAAAGAGATGACCTCTCCTGGAGCATACTACATGATGCCTTCTATGGACGGCAAGCGACCCGGCACATTTTACGCCAACCTGCGCAATATGAAAGAGACCCAGAAATTCGGCATGAAAACGCTGGCTTACCATGAAGGCATCCCCGGGCACCACTTCCAGATCGCCATCAAGATGGAACTTAAGAAAATACCCTACTTCCGCAGGGGATTACCATTTACAGCATATGAAGAAGGTTGGGCTATGTATGCCGAGCAGCTGTGCCGTGAGATCGGTATGTATCAGGATGACCCGTACGGTGAGCTGGGCAGCCTGGATTCAGAACTTTTCCGGGCGGTACGCCTTGTGGTTGATACGGGCATCCATTACAAGCGCTGGACTCGCGAACAGGCTATTGCATACATGCAGGCTCACTCCGCCCAGGAACTGGAAAGCGTGGTGAGCGAGATCGAGCGTTACTTCGTCATGCCCGGGCAGGCCTGCGCCTACAAGATCGGGATGATCAAAATTGTCGCATTGCGCGAAAAAGCCAGGGCTGCGCTGGGAGAGAAGTTCGACCTGCGTACCTTCCACGATGCAGTCTTGAAAAACGGCAGCCTGCCGCTGTCTATCCTGGAACAGGTAATAGACGAATACATCGCCAAACAAAAATAGCTGCAATCAGGAGATTGACCCGGTCAGGGCATCCATTGTATCGAAAAGGTTTTCCGCTGCTGGTTGGTGGAAAGCCTTTTTTATTGCCTGTGTCCGTAATGCCAGGCTTTCTTCCACAATTTCATTAATCTTGATGATGTCATACCCGTGCACAGTGCGTTTTGTATCATGCAGGGTCACCTCCACCCCTTCAGCTGCCATCCGCCTGGCATACTCAATACCTTCATCATGCAAAGGATCATACTCTGCTGTTTCTACATAAGCAGGCGGTAAGCCAGCAAGAGAGCCGGCATGCATGGGAGATGCATAGGGGGAAACAGGCCCATCCCAGCCCTTCAAGTAGAACTCCCACATTTTCCGGTTAGCCAGTGAGTTCCAGATGGGTGTATCCGTATACAGGTTGGCAGATTCAGTCGTCATGCTGCAATCGGTTACCGGGTAAAGCAGCATCTGCAGGCAGATTTCCGGCCCTTTCTTATCGCGCGCCATCTGGGCAACAGCCGCCGCCAGGCCTCCACCGGCGCTGTCACCTGCGATTGCGATATGTTTGCAATCAATCCCGATCCGGGATGCATACCGGGTAACCCACAGGAGTGTAGAGAAACAATCCTCAACCCCGGCAGGGAAGGGATGATCTGGCGCCAGGCGGTAATCCGGCATGACCAGAACAAAAGGAACCTCTTCTGCGATACGCAGGAACAAACGCTCCTGCAGCGGGTTGCTGCCTAGCACAAACCCTCCACCATGATAATACACCAGGCAGGCAGCCGGTCGATCGATGTTTTCCGGCCAGACAATTTCAACCGGAAAACGAGTACCATCGAGGCTCTTCAACCTTGTCCTGCGGGTCAGGTAGCCGTCCGGTCGCGGAATCAAACGGTTGGCAATGGCAACCAGGCTGGCTGCCAGGCGTACAGTAGCCGGTGTGGAATACGGGGTTACTTTTAAAGCAAAATCAGGGTGGATGTCATATTTATCAATTCTTGCTGGCAGCATTGTTTTTCCCTTCTACCTTTAATCGCCAATAGTTTGCACCATCAAATTCCTAACATTATCTAATCAGTATATCTCATTGGCTGTCCAGACATCCAGGCCAATCCCATAAATACAGCGTCTGATAAGCGGTCACGTATCTCATGGCCTCCCGGTCTTTGCAGAGTTCTATACCAGCCTGCGGACCAATACTAAATCCAGGCAGTGGAGTGTGCAATGTCCAGCGCTCATAAGATGTTGGCGGTTCCCAGTAGGATAAGACGTAATCTACCCCGAAATCAGTCATGTAATCTGCCAGGGTATCTTCCCGAATCGCCTGCAGCAGGGCCTCATCACCCACCAACCCTTCCAACTGCAGCACCCTGCCTTGATAGAAATATGCGAAACTGCCTGCCCGATCCCCCATGGCAACCACACTTTCTGAAGGCAGGCTCTCGTTGAGAAAGCGGGCTACCTGGTAGTTTTCATACCGGAAAGCAGGCGGGAGAGTGTAAGCCCACAAACCCCAGTTGACCGTGGTTTGTACTGATGGAAAACAAGCCAGCAAAGCCAGGACAGCACCTGAGAAACCCAATATCCGATTGAAGGAAGCGATCCTTTTAAACCGTGTGACGATCTTCTCTACGGCAAATGGGTAAACGTAAACTGACATAGGCAGAAGCAGGTACCCGTACCACCTCCACACAACCCAGGATGAACCAAACAATGAATATAGATAGAAAAGGACCATACTGAGGGAAACGCACACAGGCAAGTAATAATCAGGCAAATCGACTCTGTCTGATGGCTGCCTTCGCTGTAAGAATCGAAAAAGCACTGATATCACGAAACCTACCGCAAAGAGAAAGCTGATGCCAAACACCTGCCATAGATTGCCGTTCGTGAAGGCGTCTGTACCAAAACACTGTCCTAAGAACAGGTGGTTGAATTCTATAAACTGGCCACCAAGGGACTTGGCACTTCCAGAGGCAGGCATCCAGTTGCCGAAGAAGACCTGGTTGGCTGCCATATAAATAAACAAGGTCAGGACCGGCCCAGCAGAAAGTTTTGCCAGCAGCTTCAGTTGTTTCAATCCATTGATGACCAGCAGGCTGCCCAGGAAAACAATAATGAACCAGATCGAATCCAGCCGTGCCAGAAGCAACAAAGCCAGGCAGGCGCTTAACCCAGCTGTATGGCGTTGCTGCAGGTTCTCCAGTTTCCAGGACCGGGTTTTTTCAATGAGTAACAGGCACACCAGCAGGAGCACTAAGAGAATACCTGTCTCCATCCCAGTGATGCCAAAAGACACCAGGCAGAATTGCATCAGCACCATCCCAAAGGTAAAAGGGATGAGAGAGTACTTTCTGAGCACCAGCCAGCCCAGGTAACCAGCTATACCCGCCAGCAAGGTATTAAGAATCCCGACTGCCCGCAGCGCCGCCAGCGGATCCTGAAAAACAGCAAAGATGGGCAGCAGCATCCCAAACCAGAGCGGTTGAAACCCATTGGTGAGAGTAGCGCCATCAAATGTCAGGCGGCTTTCCTGGATGAGGTTGCGAGCAATGGTGAAGTAATAATAGGCGTCATCATCGAATATATTGATCAAACGCTCCTGCCCGGCAAGAACAAAACTGATACCGTTAAAAAGGATGAAGCATGCCAGGATGGCAGGAAAGGCTATTCTTAATCCTTTTTCAAGCTGCTGAAAGAATTTTTGGGGTTCGGACGACATTGATATATATTATAGGAATATCCAGTAGAAAAGGAAACATTAAAAAAAAGAGGCTGCATATGAATTGAAATGCAGCCTCTTTCTCGCTTTTTCTCTTTTTACTTATCCTGCAAGGCAGCCACACCGGGTAGCACAAGCCCTTCCAGCATTTCCAGCGATGCACCGCCGCCTGTGGAAATGTGGGTGATCTTGTCCGTCAAACCGGATTTCTGGATGGCAGAGACTGAATCGCCGCCCCCAATCACGCTGACAGCCTTACTTTCCGCCACCGCTTTAGCCACTCCAAAAGTGCCTTTGGCGAAGTTGGGGAATTCAAACACACCCATTGGGCCGTTCCAAACCACGGTGCCGGCTGAAGCAATCACTTTGCCGAAGCTTTCAACCGTTTCCGGGCCGATATCCAGGATGCGCCAGCCATCGGGAATAGGACCCATAGGCATCACCCGAAAAGCAGCACCTTCTTCATATTTATCCGCGATGACCACATCCACCGGCAGACGTAATTTTGTACCGCCGATTGCCAGCAGCTCGCGGGCAGTTTCCAGGGCTTCATCTTCCACCAGGCTGTCAGCAACCGGGTAACCCTGGGCCTTGAAGAAAGTGTTGGCCATACCGCCGCCGATCAGGATATTGTCAGCTTTGGTCAGCAGGTTCTTAATGACACCAATCTTGTCACTGATCTTGGCACCGCCCAGGATGGCAACGAACGGGCGCTTGGGATCATCAATTGCCTGTCCCAGGTACTGGATCTCTTTTTCCATCAGGAAACCAGAGACACCGGGCAGGTATTTCGTCACACCTTCCGTGGATGCATGGGCGCGGTGGGCTGAACCGAAAGCATCATTCACATACAGCTCAGCCAGTGAAGCCAGCTGGCGTGAGAATTCGGGATCGTTAGCCTCTTCTTCATTGTGGTAGCGGGTGTTTTCGAGCACCAGCACATCACCCGGCTTGAGGGCTTTTACAGCTTCTTCTGCCGCCGGTCCAACACAATCTGCCGCGAAGGCGACCTGCTGGCCCATCAGGCTGCCGAGGTACTCCGCCACAGGTTTCATTGAATATTTGGGGTCGGCAGTACCTTTTGGACGGCCGAGGTGAGAACAAAGGATAACGGCAGCGCCGTGGTCGAGCAGGTACTGGATGGTGGGCAGTGCACCGCGAATGCGGGTATCATCACCGACAACACCGTCTTTTAAAGGCACGTTGAAATCCACCCGCACCAGTACACGCTTTCCTTTAACATCTACATCTTTGATGGTCTTCTTGCTGAACATATACACCTCCTGAAGGATAATGAATAATGCGTAATCCGCTGCTTCAGGAGCAAACCAGATTACGCATTATGTTAAGTTCCAGAAAAGACTAGAGGTTTTTCGCCATCAGGGCTGCCAGGTCGGCAGTGCGGCAGGAATAACCCCATTCATTATCGTACCAGGCGACCACTTTCACCAGGTTGCCGCCCATCACCATGGTAGAGGGCAGGTCAACAATGGAGGAGCGGGGATCGCCCTTGAAGTCCATGGAGACCAGGGGATCGCCAAACTCACCAGTGGTAACACCCAGGATACCCTTGAGGGCGCCCTGTGAGGCTTCCACGAAGGCAGCGTTCAATTCTTCCTTGGTGGTGGCTTTTTCGAGGGTGGCTGAAAGGTCAACTACCGAAACGGTGGGGGTGGGAACGCGCAGTGAGTAGCCGTCGAATTTGCCCTTTAGTTCGGGGATGACCAGGGCAACTGCTTTGGCAGCGCCGGTGGTGGTGGGGATGATGTTTAAGCCGGCAGCACGGGAGCGGCGCATTTCTTTCTTATGACCCTGATCCAGGATAACCTGGTCATTGGTATATGAGTGGATGGTCGTCATTACAGCATGCTGAATGCCGAATTTGGTGTGCAGGATCTTGGCTGCAGGTGCGAGACAGTTGGTGGTGCAGGAGGCGTTGGAAACAACATGATGCACAGCCGGGTCATATTTTTCTTCGTTTACGCCGAGCACAACGGTCAGATCTTCATTCTTGGCGGGGGCAGAGATGATGACTTTTTTGGCTCCACCCTGGTCGATGTGCACACGAGCGCCAGGTTTTCCCTTGGCAGGATCACCGATTGCGTCGGTGAAAATACCGGTTGATTCAACAACCACATCTACGCCAAGATCCTTCCAGGGTAAAGCGCCCGGGTCTTTCTCAGCAAAAACGCGGATTTTGTGACCATTAACAACGAGGTCATTTCCGTCAATTGCGACTTCGCCCGGGAAAATACCGTAGTTTGAGTCGTATTTGAACAAGTGGGCATTCTGTTTGATATCAAACAGGTCATTGATGGCAACAACTTCCAGGGTATCTCCCTGGCGTTCCATAATGGCTTTTAATACCTGGCGGCCAATGCGCCCAAATCCGTTGATTCCTACCTGGATCTTCATATTGTATAGTCCTCCATATCAGTTTGTATAAAATTTTACCATGCTAGCGCATGTAATATTAAAACATTAATCAATTTCTTTCCCAGCCAGCGGGCCAGTGCGTTCATTGAAAAGGTCCATCACCACCTGAGCCAGCCGCGAGGGGTCATGCCGCCAGGTATTGCTCTTGTCTACCAGGGGTGTGCAATAGACCGGGTATTGTTTATGAAAATTGTCCCCAGGCTTCACCCATTCGCTCTGGCTGGGCAGGTGCCCGTCGAACTGGTTGTTGCAAATAACCAGGTCAAACAACCGGCCGCCGACATGTTTTTCAATCGCCTTGATGTGGTCATCACAGCTAAATCCATCAGTCTCACCCGGCTGGGTAGCAACATTGCAGATGTAGAACTTTAATGCCTGGCTGGCACGCATGGCTTCAATAATGTCTGGAACCAGAAGATTGGGAAGGATGCTGGTATACAAGCTTCCCGGACCAACCAGGATCAGGTCGGCGTTCAGGATAGCCTGTAGCGCCGGCGGAAATGCCTGGATGTTGGCTGGCTCCAGCCAGACCTTTTGGATTTTACCACCCAGCTGGGGGATGCTGCTTTCGCCGTTGACACGGGCCGGTCGTGTGCCGTTTTCACCGTTCACCTCAGCAGAGAGGCGCACATCCCTCAAGGTAGAAGGCAGCACCCTGCCCTGTACAGCCAGAACCCGGCCCGATTCTGCAATGGCTTCCTCAAAACTGCCGGTGATATCCGCCAGGGCAGTGATCAACAGATTGCCAAGGGTATGGCCATTCAACCCGCTTGAGTTTGCAAAACGGTACTGGAATATCTGGGATAACAGCTCTTCATCCGTAGACAGGGCTGAAAGGCAATTCCTTATATCTCCAGGCGGTAAAACCCCAAGACGGCTGCGCAGTTCGCCGGAAGAACCACCGTCATCCGCTACGGTGACAATCGCAGTCAGGTTGGCTGTGTGAGATTTAATTCCACGCAACAGTGATGACAGGCCTGTCCCTCCCCCGATGGCGACAATGCGCGGTCCGCGCTCGCGGCGGCGGTGCATGGCAATGGTTTCGAGGATGGTTTTCCCGGGTTTCATGAACGGCCGAAGCAAGGAACGGTTTAGTCCCCATAATCCAAGCAGGACCAGCAGAAGGCCCAACCCTCCGAAAATGACAGCCCTTAAAGTCCGGTCGAGAAACCGCAAAGAGAGGAACGAAAGAACAGGCAGCCACCAGGTTTCAGGGGCTGTCCGGTAGACATCGAGCACCAGCACGGCAAAACCGATCCCCAGCAGGGTGGTTCCCATCAGGATGACCACCAGCCAGCGTTTAACCCCCAAACCGGGGGTTAACCAGCGACTTTCCTGGCGGATAAAATTTGCAACAGACTGGAAAAGGTTCTTTTTCAAACGCATATTGCTGAATAATAACCGTCTTTCAAGGACTCGTCAACGATTCATTTGTTCAGCCCAGGGTGGTCGCCCCAGGCAGCCACTAAAACTATCCATCACTCTGCCAATTTCGCAACATCCCTGCCGGAAAATGCGTGTTCCCTCACGATGATATAATCCTGGTAGAAATCACCCACAGGAGGGCATTGATGCATACCCACTCACTACCAGGACCGAAGGCACAGGAATGGATCAGACGGGATGAAGCAGTGATATCCCCTTCTTACCCGCGCGGTTACCCGCTCGTGATGGATCACGGCAGCGGCTGCACAATCTGGGATGTGGATGGAAACCGTTTCCTGGATTTCATGGCAGGCATCGCAGTCGCCTCTACCGGATACAGCCATCCCAGGGTGGTGCAGGCTATCCAGGAACAGGCAGAAAAGTTCATCCACATTTCCTCCGATTTTTACCACCCCAAGTGGATCGAACTGGCTGAAAAAATGAGCCAGCTGGCTCCCTTTTCCGAACCAGCTGTGTCATTCATGACCAATTCTGGCACTGAAGCGGTGGAGACCGCAATCAAACTGGCACGCTATACCACTGGCAGAACCCAGTTTATCGGGTTCCTGGGCGGTTTTCACGGCCGCACGATGGGATCAGTAACCTTTACTGCCAGCAAACCCAAATACCACCATGGGTTTTACCCCCTTATGAACGGGGTGGTGCATGTACCATTCCCTGATCTCTACCGGCCGGTGCTGGCATGTAATCCTGGCGAAGGGTACGGGGCCAGGGTGGTCCGTTACATCGAGGAAGAGATTTTCGGGCACATTTTACCGCATGAAGACACAGCTGGCATCCTGGTTGAGCCCATTCAGGGAGAAGGCGGGTATATCATCCCGGAAGAGACGTTCTTCCCTGCCCTACGGCAGATGTGTGACCGGTACGGCATCTTGCTTATTGCCGATGAGGTGCAATCCGGGATGGGGCGAACCGGCAAGTGGTGGTCTATTGAGAACTTCGGCATCGAGCCTGATATTGTCTGCTCCGCCAAAGGAATTGCCTCAGGCGTGCCGCTGGGCGTAATGATGGCACGCAAATCCTTGGTAACCTGGCCAAAGGGATCGCATGGCAATACGTATGGCGGCAATCCGCTTGCCTGTGTTGCTGCCCTGGCTACCATCGACTTGCTGGAAAAAGAATACCTGAAGAATGCTGCAACAACTGGCCTGTATACCCAGCAGCGACTGAAAGAATTGCAGGGCAAGTATGCCTGCATCGGCGATGTGCGCGGGATCGGGCTGATGATCGGATTGGAGTTTATCGATCCTGCACATGGAAAGCAGGCAGATCCTGTAATGCGTGACAGGATCGTGGATGAAGCCTTCCTGAAAGGGCTGCTCCTGCTGGGCTGCGGCGAGAGTGTCATCCGGATTGCACCCCCGTTATGCATCACTCCAGCTGAAGTTGACGAAGGAATCGCCATCCTTGATGAAGTGTTGAGCAAACTCACTAACGGAGCCTGAGAATGCTGCCAGATGCCCGAGTGCGCCAGCGCGATTATCTGCTTGAAATCGCACGCGCCCTGACCCAGGAACTCGACCTGGATAAACTGCTTATCCGCATCCTCAACATTGCAGTTGAAATGTTGTCGGGACACGCCGGCATGATCGCCCTGCGCGGTGTGACCAAACCCTGGAAGGTCCAGGTCAGCCAGGGACTTCCACAGGCATTCCTGAATTATTTGAACCCAATCCTGGGCAGGATCTCCTTGCCGGAAGATCCAGCCAGGCGCACAGATCTGGAGGAGATCAACCGGGTGTTGAGCGAAATAACCTATTCGGTCGGTTTCGGGAGGTTAAACGGTGTTGGACTGCCTTTGATCGCTGAACGGCGCGTGATCGGCGTGATTTATATCTTCCGCAATTATGCCAGCGTTTTCTCCAACAACGACCGGTCATTGCTGGGAAGTTTTGCAGACCAGGCAGCCATTGCGGTGCAAAATGCCCAGCTCTACAACCAGGTCAGGCTGCAAAAACAGCGGGTGGATGCCCTACTGGATGCGGTCGCGGATGGTATCCTAATCATATCCCCCAAGCTGCGCATCGAGCGCTGCAACCCCTCCTTCAGCCGCATGATCACCGGCAATATTGAGAACATCCAGTTCCGTTCACATGATGAAGTGATCAGCTGGGCAAAACCGCCTGAAGGCACCACCCTCGAAGAGGCAGTTGCCGGGGGTTGGCCACTAACCCCGCATGCACAATTATATATTGAAGGCGATCTGAAACGCTTTACCGAAATTGCACCCCTGCCGGTTGGTATCACCTACGCGCCGGTGCATTCATCAGAAGGCAGCCTGTTGAACATCATTGCCTCGGTCAGGGACATCACCCGTTTCCGCCAGGCGGATGAACTGAAAAGCACTTTTATTTCCGTGGTCAGCCATGAATTGAAGACCCCGGTTGCCCTGATCAAAGGCTATGTCAGCACCCTGCGCCGGGATGACGCAGATTGGGACCGCTCCATTGTTCAGGACAGCCTGGAGGTGATAGAAGAAGAAGCTGACCGGCTGACAGGGATGATCGAAAACCTGCTGGATGCCACCCGGCTACAGGCAGGGGGTTTGAAAATAAACCGGACTGACTGCCAGCTGGCGTACCTGGCTAAACTGGTGGCAGAAAAACTGCAAACCCAAACCTCGGAGCATAAGATTCTGGTCGATTTTCCGCCCGATTTCCCGGTGGTGCTGGCTGATGAAACCAGGCTGGAACAGGTTTTTTCCAACCTCATCTCGAATGCCATCAAGTATTCCCCTGGCGGGCAGATTAAGATCAGCGGTGCGGTGCGGCCAAAACAGGTTATTCTTTGTGTCAGTGATGAAGGACCGGGTATTTCACAGCAGGATATACCGCATGTGTTTGACCGCTTTTACCGTGCCCGCGACGCAGTCAAGAACACAAAAGGCACCGGATTGGGGCTGTATCTCAGCCGGTCTATTATTGAAGCCCACGGGGGCAAGATCTGGGTGGACAGCGAATCAAACCAGGGAGCCAGGATTTGCTTCTCACTGCCGCGCATGGATGAGTGATCTGCATAACCTCCTGTATCTCTACCCAATCGCAATCTATTCACTCTTCAGCATTCTGATCCTTGCTGCACCTTATTTAATAATTAATAAGAGAAGCCATAAATGCCGATTTTCCGGGATGGTATAATCTAACAGTTGCCTGCCAGGTCAATCTGGTTATCACCAAGAATATTAAAGAGAGTACTCAATGCCAAAAACTGTTACCAACTGCCCCCGCTGTAAAACCCGTGTTACCGTTGAATTTCAACAGGTATTTGACTTAAACACAGATCCCGAAGCAAAAGAAAAATTCCTCAGCCGCAGCTATAATCTGATCCAGTGCCCCACCTGCGGGTACCAGGGTGCGATGGCTACCCCACTTGTCTATCATGATCCCGATAAAGAACTGCTGCTGACATACTTCCCGCCCGAGCTGGGGATGCCAGTTAATGAACAAGAAAAGCTTTTTGGTCCGTTGATCACTGGGGTGGTGAACGCCCTGCCCAACGAGAAGAAAAAAGCTTACATCTTCCGGCCCCAGACCATGCTTACCCTCGACACCATGTATGAGAAGGTACTGGAAGCAGACGGCATCACCAAGGAAATGATCCAGGAACAGCAAAAGAAACTGGGCTTTTTGCAGCGGCTGCTGACAGCCACCAGTGAAGGCCGGGTTGCCATAATCCAGCAGGAAGAAGAATCCGTCGACGAGAGCTTGTTTGCCATAATCAGCCAGCTGGCACAGGCCAGCCTGGCACAGGGTGACAAAAAGACTGCGGAGCAGCTGGTAGCCGTACAGAATGATTTGCTTGAGCACACTAAAATTGGCCAGATGTTGAAAACAAGCGCAGAAGAAACCCAGGCTGCCATCAATGACCTGCGCGAACTTTCGGAAAAAGGCATGACACGCGAAAGCCTGCTGCAACTGCTGCAAGACGCTGGCACAGAGATCCGGCTGCAAACCCTGGTGAGCATGGCTCGTCCAGCACTGGATTACATGTTTTTCCAGACCCTCACGGATAAGTTAGAGCAAAGCGATGGCCAGGAAAAACGCAACCTGATCGAACTGCGCGACAAGCTGATCAAAATGACCCGGGATATCGACCAGGCCGTCCAGAAACGAACCGATGAGACCCGTGAGTTCTTGCAGGAATTAATGGATGCTCCAGATACTGCCAAAGCGATGGAAGACAATTTGGATAAGGTGGATGACTTTTTTGTCCAGCTGGTACAGGCTGAGCTTCAGACTGCACACAAAGCAGGAGATGCCGAACGGGCAGGCAAGATCGAAAAGGTTATCATAGCATTGCAGAAATACACCGCCCCGCCCCCAGAAGTGCAGTTCATTGAAATGCTGGTGGGGACTGAAAAAGACGAAGATGTGGAAAAGATCCTCGAGCAGAATGCCGCGGCTATCACACCTGAGTTTATTCAGCTTTTCAACCAGCTGATCAGCCAGAGCGAAACACAAAACCAGTCTGCAGAACTGGTGGATCTGCTTAAGAAACGGTACAAACAGGTCCTGCGCTTCTCGATGCAGAAGAACCTTTCAGCCTGAAACAAAAAAACCTCTCCACTTACGGAGAGGTTTTTTGTGGATTATCCAGCCGCATGCCATGACCACGGATAGTAACGATATACTCATGCTCCGGGTCTATTTGTGCGATCCGGTCGCGCAGCCGGCGAACCAGCGCGTCAAACGCCTGTTCTGAAACCCCCGCAGCCTCGTCTTCGCCCCAGGTCAGATCGATCAGGGTGTTACGCGCAACCACCTGTCCCGGGTGATCATAGAGCGCTTGCAGCAAGCGGAACTGCGGGGCAGATAAAGGTGGCAGCAGCTCTGTCTGGTTGACCCACACCCGCCGTGAACGTGCATCCATTTCCAATCCATTTACCGCCAGGTATTGGGCTGCCCTGGCAGCATCGATCGGAATGGTGGCATCTGAAGAGAGAAATGTGAACTGGTGCACCATGGCAATACTGATTAAATCACCATCTGAAAGGCTACTGGGTTCGACTATCTGTGCACCGTTGCAGTAGGTGCCGTTCTTGCTGCCCAGGTCTTCCACCAAAGCGCCTTTGGAATCCAGCGTAAACCTGGCATGGTGGCGTGAGACTTGCCGGTCAGGGATGATGATATCGCAATCCGGCTCCCGGCCGATCATCAATTCCTTTTTCAGGATCCAGCGCTGGCCTTGCAGCTCACCAGCCTGGGCAAAAATTACCGGAAATTCCTTATCAGAGTGGTCCATGGCCTGCTCCCAATCAAAGTGGACTGTCGAGGTATAATATAGCAGAAAAGCGGATTTTTGCAACCTTGAACAGGGTTATGGACGCCAGCAATCCACCGTAACCTGGAAAAGGCTTCAGGAGAAGAGGATCCACGATGCCGGTCCCGTTAAAAACAGGCGAGGTCTTACGCGGGAGATATAAGATTGCAGGCATCATTGGCCAGGGGGGCATGGGTAGCATATACCTGGCTGAAGATACCCGCCTGGAAGGCCGCCAATGCGCTTTGAAAGAAGTGGAGCATGACCGGTCTCTCCCTCCTGACCTTCTACAGGAAGCGCGTGACCAGTTTTTCCGTGAAGCTTCCATTCTCGCCCGACTGGATCACCCCAACCTGCCGAAAGTATCGGATTACTTCTCCATCGGTGCACGCGATTATCTGGTCATGGACTATGTGCCTGGGAATGATCTGCGTACTTTGATCATTGAAACACGTCAGAAAGGCCAATTCCTGGATGAAGAGCTTGTTCTGGGCTGGGCATCCCAGCTGGCCGATGCGCTGGATCACCTGCATTCGCAAAATCCGCCCATTGTGCACCGTGACATCAAGCCCAGCAACCTGAAAGTCACCCCGGCCGGGTTGCTGAAGCTGGTCGATTTCGGGCTGGTGAAAGTCCTGGCGCCAGGCGAAGTCACCATTACCATATTACAGGGACAGGGAACAGCCTTGTATACTCCAATTGAGCAGTATGGGGGAGATTCCTCGCATACCGATGTACGCAGCGACATTTACGCCTTTGGCGCTACTCTCTACCACCTGTTGACAAACCAACCCCCTGCCGAAGCGCGCACCCGGTTCTTGTCTCCAGATGATTTCTTAACCCCGCGCCAGGTCAACCCGAGCATTTCGCTCCGGTGTGAACGGGCGATCCTGTGGGCGATGAGCCTGCACCCCAACGACCGGCCCGAAAGTATCAACCAGCTTCGAAAAAGCCTGTTCGGAAATATGCCTGCACCGGTACGGATGAACAGGGCCGAATCAAAACTGCTGCCTGCAAGGCTGCTTTCCAGTCGCCCGGATGGCCTTCTGTTATGGGTTGCGCTGGGGATTACCGGCCTGACCTTGCTGCTTACTTTACTTCAATAACCCCCATTTATAAAATAAATTATTCTGCACGCCTCAAGAATTTTTCCAACCCACGGCTGCGCCAGAAGTAACCTGCCGCCCAACCGGCAGCACAGCCTGCCAGCAGAGCCATCAGCAATCCCAACCTTCCGGCAGGGTCTGACCATCGCAGGCTGATGGGGATAAACAGAACCAGGATGGTATAGACCAGCAAGCCGCCCAGCACAGTACAAACACCCCAACGGAAGCCCCAACGGAAGGAAATATAGTGCCTGCCGAATAGGAAGGCCCCGGCGCCTGCCGCCCAGATAAGCAACATGGAAAGAAGCCAGTCGCTGCCGGTAGGGCGGTTTTCATTTTCATCGGCGGCCAGTTCAGTTGGCTCCGGAGTAGGAGTTATGGTAGTGCTGGTTTCGGCCGTTAAAACAGGCGGCGGAGCAATGATAGTGATTTGGGCTACCTGGTTGTTCGCATCCAGGGTGATTATCTGGGAAAGCAAAGCTGGATCGCTGCTGGCTTTGATTTCCACCAGCCCGGGAGTGGAAATGCGGTAAATTGTCCTGGCAATTCCTTCGCTGGTCTGGGTATCTATCAGCTGAGCAGTTGTGCTATCACCATTAATGGTTATCGTGAAACGAACTACGGTACCATCCGGAACCGGGTTTCCATTCTTATCGTAGATCACACCAGTCCGGATCGGAAGGCTATCTCCTACCCTAAACTGCAACACCGGAGTAGGCTGTGGGGTTGAGTCGAGTGGAGTTGACTCCAGGGAAGGCTGTTCCATCTCCGGCTGGTCGATATACAAGGCAATTACCTGGCTGGCTTCAGGGGCAGTTACACTGATCAAGTCATACCCTATAGCTGGTACAGAAACAGGCAGGTTGCCAAATGGAACAATTTCCTGGAATAATGCCCGGGCGGCTACATCTATCGCTTCAGGGACTTTTGTATACAAGGCATAATAGGCTGTCAACTTGGATATGTCGGTTGCATCGAGGTAATCTGGAGCAGTAAACGCAAATACGATTACCTTCTTATCTTTCAGTACTTCGGGCCTTTCCCTGAGGAGGTTTAACAATGCAAGCGACTCAGGCCGATCCGGACTGGTTGAGGCAATGCTGAAAACCACCCATTCGGCCAGCTGAAGGTCTTCAGCGAGGACAGGCGGTACTTCAGGATTGCTTAAGAAATAATCAAGATCGATAAAAGAGTATGATTTAAGATAATTCCGCAAGATATCCCCGCCAGCCTGGGTGCTGTAAAGACGGTTGACGGCATTCATCAATGAATCCAGGGCAAGCTCGGGCTGATCATCACAGGTTGAACACTGCTTGCCGGAGGAAATATCTGTAATGAACACCACGCGTTCGCCTGCTGCTGGTGCATTTGGCAATACCTCTGCCAACTGGGAGATTTCAGGGCTTACCAGGGTAAGGGCATCCTGGGCTACCTCAAAGGAAACCTGCTGTGAATTACCAATTTCATCCAGGCTCTCAACCGGTGGAATCACCGTTGAAAACTCAAACTGGTTCTGGAAAACCTGGTACTTTAAGGTCAGAATCCTTAAGACAGATTGGTCCACAAGCTCTTTGAAGGCCTGGTCTTCACGGTACTTCTGGGTAAAGAAATCTAACGTATTGACCAGGGTCGTATATTGATCCGGATCAGTGTTGGAAACAAAATTATCAACATACAAAAGGTCATTCCCTGCCAGAAAGGCTGTCCTGGCTACATTCCTGGCATCGAATGTCAGTCCAGTCGGGTCAAAGAATTTCCGGACAGCCTGACTGCCCAGGTTGTCGCTGATGATCACCCCTCCACCGCTGCGCCAGGCTGAAAAAGGTTCCAGGTTAAGCAACTGGTCAAGCGAATCCCGGTCAAAACTCACCGGGCGTGTTGTGGCTCGGATATTGCCCTGGAATCCCTGGTAGCGAATATGGGAGACCAGCAATCCGTCCGCCCGCATAGACGGGTCTTCAGCATTACCGGTTACGGTGAAGAATGGGGCAAGTTCAATTTGTTTCAATTGCTCCAACGATTTCCTTACGGTTGCCACCTCTTCATCAGGCAGGCGGTCCGATCCTCCCCTGCCAGGAAAGTATTTGGCAATCACCGCGATGCGGTTTGATGAGCCTTCATGCAAACCCTGGATGTATGCCGCTCCCATCTTCCCTACCCAATAAGGGTCTCCCCCGAAGGTGCGCGTACCCAGGTCTGTGCCACTGGCTGCCTGTAGAACCTCAAGCACATCCAGCGAAGGCCCAAAAACCAGGTTAAAGCCCAGGGCACTTAATTCTTGTCCCGCAACCGCACCCACCTTTTGTGCCATGTTGGAGTCCCAGGTAGCGCCAATCGCCATTTGGTTTGGCAGGGCGGTCAAGCCATTGATGATCTGGTCGTAGGGGGTAAGGTCCCCTTCCTGGGAGATGCCAATGAACAGAGGAATATAACGGGGTGTGAATAATTCCTGGGTTTCAGGGTCCGTTTGCTCAACCTGGGAGGATTCCCATTCAATCCGCTGCAGGTCGGCATTCAATCCATACGCCTGGATCAGGGTATCTGCAGGACCCTGAAAATTGTCATTCCTGGCTGAAAGTACCACACCGCCGATGTGATACTGGCTGATCAACTGCTGCAGCTGGGGGTTGCTGCTAACCTCGCTACCCTCAAAGGAAACCAGAAAAAGCTGGCCAACCTTTTCTTCTGCGGTCATTAAAGCCAGCATCTGTTCGGCTAATATTTCCGGATCTGCCTGGGAAGACTTTTCGGCGAATACTTTGCCCGCAGGGCTGGTCACCGTTAATAGCAGCAGGATGATCAACAGCGATGCGAGGATCCGCCAGGCTTTCACATCGACTCCCTGATCTGAATCGCCCTGTCTGGAAAATCTGTGAAGATTCCATCCACTCCCAGCTGAAACATACGGGTAATGTCATCTGGGTCATTAACCGTCCAGGCATGCACCCTGCGTCCGCGTTTCTTTTCGCGCCGCATAAGACCGGGATTGACATCTTTCAGAAAAGGATGGATCAATCCAGGAGAGATCCACTTCCCGGCAATACTGCGCTGCATTCTGCCTGCCGGACCAGGAAGCGCCAGCAAGGCAGCCGGAATTCCGGGTTTCAGCTTGCGTACACGCAGGATGTTGCTTGGGTGAAAGGAGGAGAACATCACCCAATCATCCAGGTTGAACTTATCGATAAGCTCTACCACCTGATCGGTTAGACCATCCCCGTAGGTCTGGTAATTGGTGAGTTCGATATTGATAAATAATTTTCTGCCAAATAGCTCAAAAACCTGTACAAGGGTTGGAACCTTTTCGCCAGCAAACTGGGTCGAGAAATGGCTTCCCGCATCCAGTTCCTGCACCTGTACAAGGCTGAATTCCCTCAGGTCGCCATGTCCACTGGTGGTACGGTCTACTGTCTGGTCGTGCAGGACCACTACTTCTCCATCGCGGGTAAGTTTCACATCCAGCTCGATGGCTTCAGCGCCCAGGGTGTGCGCGCGGTTGAATGCAGCCAGGGTGTTTTCCGGGGCATAGCCCGATGCCCCCCGGTGGGCAAAGACAACCGGTTGTGTAAGGGAAAATAACTCGTTCATAGGTCAACGAAGTAAGCTTCAGCGGCATGGTCAAGCATTTCAGGAGACATGACCGGTTCTGCGTTATGGTAGCGGGCAATATCCAGCAACTGGTCGCACAAGTCGCGCGGATGAGAAGCCCTCAGCTTGCGGTTGCGCTTGACGTACCATTCCTGCAACAGGTATGCCAGCGATGATTCTACATAAGGGATGCCCTTCTGGGCGGCGACCCTCTTGAAGATTTCGCGGTATTCATTGAAACTGGGATCTCCGATCTCAATCTTGTGCCGCAACCTGCGCAGAAAAGCCTCATCCACAAGGTCTTTAGGTGGCAGGTTGGTGGAGAACATTACCAGCACATCGAATGGCACTTCCAGTTTCCGGCCGGTATGCAGCGAGAGATAATCGATCCGATTTTCGAGCGGCACAATCCAGCGGTTTAACAGGTCGCGCGGGCGGACCAGCTGCCGGCCAAAATCATCAATCAACAGGACGCCGCCATTTGCCTTGACCTGGAACGGCGCTTCATAGAATTTATGGACATCGTCAAATACCAGGTCGAGCCCAGCCAGGGTTAATTCACCCCCGGTTATGATGAATGGCCGCTGGATACAAACCCAGCGCGGGTCCCGTTTGCGGGTAACCTTGGATGCCCCGGTACTTGCCTGGGGTAGTGTGTTTTCAGGGGCCAGTTGATGGTTAACAGAATCATACAGTTTGATCACCTGTCCATCGACAAACAACGCATATGGGATGTAAATGGTCTGGGACTGGAACATGGAGCCGATCGCGCGGGCAACTGAAGTTTTCCCGTTCCCAGGTGGGCCGTACAGGAATATTGAGGTGCCCGAATTCACCGCTGGACCCAGCTTGTGGAAGGTTCTGTCATTGAGTACCAGGCTGGAAAGGACCCCTTTCATAACTTCTGGGGTGGCAAGGATGCGTTCACGGCTTTGTTTATGGCAGGCATTGATGTAATCCTGCAGAGGTACTGGAGCAGGTCCGGCATACTGGTTCCGCTCAAGCGCTTCTCGCGCCCTGGCAATGCCGGCGCTGGTAATGGCATAAGTATATGCCCCCTCCCCCAGCCCCATTTGTGATGAGCGCACTTCCACCAGCTTTTCCCGCTTCAGGGCTTCCATAACCTGGTCAACCACCCCGGCAAAGGGCAGCATAATCATTTCTGCCACTTTGAAGCCTGTCATATATCCTTGAAAGTAGAGCACCTTCAGAGCAAGGTCTTGCAGCCAGAGGATGGAAAGGCCGGTATCCTCCACCCGGGCGAGCGGTGGGGGGCTGAAAGTTGGAACCTGAGGATTTGCTGGTACACCTGGAACATAGGAAGGGGGCAAACTGGACATGGTTTTCCTCACAATGGAGATAGTTCGAATGAATTATAGCATACCCATCCTGCAGGGCGGCTTGCCCGCTGCCATGACCTGACATATAATTAGCCGCATGAATGTCACTGTTGTAATCCCCACATACAATGAAGAAGAGACTATCCGGGAGATCGTCCGCCGTGTACAGGCAACAGCCATTCCCAATGAAATTATCATCGTGGATGACGGCTCCCGGGATGGAACCCGCCAGATCCTGGCCGAAATGGACGGCAAAGAAAATATTAAAGTTTACCTGCATGAAAAAAATGCAGGCAAGGGCAGTGCTTTGCGTACCGGGTTCAACCACGCCACAGGAGATGTGATCATCATCCAGGATGCAGACCTGGAATACGACCCCAGGGAATACCCCAATCTGTTAAAGCCCATCCAGGAAGACCTGGCAGATGTGGTATACGGCTCACGTTTTTTAGGCGCAGCCCGGCGCCCAATCCTGTTCTGGAATATGGTTGCCAACCGGATACTGACATTCGTGACCAATATCCTTTACAACAACATCCTGAGCGACATGGAGACAGGATACAAAGTGTTCCGCAAAGAAGTTGTGGAAGGGATGACCCTGCATGCCCGGCGTTTTGATTTTGAGCCGGAATTTACCGCCAAGATCCTCAAGCGCAAGATCAAGATCGTGGAGATTCCTATCGCTTTTTACCCGCGCGATTACAGCCAGGGCAAGAAGATCCATGCCGCTGACGCATTTGTGGCAATGTGGACCCTGATTAAATACCGTTTTGTCGATTAATTTTTTCCTGAATAGATTTTTGAAATTAGATGAAAATAACCCCGGCAATCCGGAGTTATTGGTTTTTCTCCTCAAATCATTCCTTTTCAAATTCTTGCCTTACTTTTAGATCCCATCTTCTTATTGCGCCTTCGGTTTCCTCTTGAATTTTAGCTGCACCAGCACCACCCCAACCGCGGCAAGGGCAATGCCTGCCCATTGCTGCCTGCTCAGGTCTTCACCCAAAATCAACCACGCCAGCAGGGCAACCTGCACCAGCATGGTGCTGTTGATCAGGCTGGATTCCATAGCGGTAAGGGTGCGCAAGGTGTAATTCCAGATATTGAATGCCAGGGCAGTGTTGATTACAGCCAGCCAGAGGATAATCCCCCACCCTTTTAACGGAATTGCAGGCATTCCCTGGACAATGATGCCGCTGACCAGCAGCATGACTGATCCGATGCCCATGCTGACGGTGGTGACCACAATAACCGGCAGCCGGTTCCCGCGGTTGATAGCGCGGTTAAGCAAAGTGGAAAGCGCATTGGCTGCCACTCCTGCCAGGACCGCCAGGATGCCTGCAAGCGGAGCATGCTGTAAGGCAGCCGGAAAGAAATACAGCCCCACCCCGCAAAGGTTGATCACCATGCCTATCCATTGCAAGGCGCCCGGCAGCTCTCGCAAAGCCCAGATGCCCAGGATCGATACCAGCAGAGGGGTCATATTCAGGAACAGGCTCACAGTCATTGCCGGCAGCAATTTAAGCCCGATAAACTGCGCCCCCTGCGCCGCAGCATACCACACTACACCCAGCAGGACCAAACCCAGCCAGTCTCGGCGTGAAAGGTGGGAAATAGATGTGCGGATCTCCGGTTTAAGCAAAAAAGGAAGCAGGCACAAGGTCGCCAGCCCATAGCGCAGCCCTGCAAAGGTCAGCGGGGGAATATCCTGCAGCCCGAACTTGATCAACACCCACGAAGTTGACCATAGAAAAGCCACGAAAAGGCCCAGGAAAATGGCCTGTGCTTGTTTCGGAGCGGATTTGAACATGGTTGCCTGCCCTGGGTTTACTCTGCGGGGCGGATGTCTTTCACATTCAACTGGATTGTTTCTTCATTCTTGTAGATGTTCTTTTCAAATGTATAAACCAGGTCAACCTGCTGCGGCATATCTGCTGCCAGGTGACCTTGCCGCCAGGCAATTGCGTCATATGAAACTTTCCCAACTTTCAAGGTCATTTTTAGATGGGTGTTTTCCTTCCCCACTTTCTTGTATCGATCTACTTTCACATTTCTTGAGTAAAAAACAGCTTCGGGGTTAGCCTGCCCGGCCGGTTCTATCTTTGTCTGGGCATCGAATATGTCACGCGGATTGACCAGATCAAGAGAGAGCTCCATGTCGATTTCCAACTCAGGGCTGAGGTCAAGCCCTCCCAATTCACGGGACGCAATTTCGCTCATCCGCTTGTGGAATTCGTCCACAAATTCTTCATACAAGGTAAAACCCGCAGCCATCGAATGTCCGCCGTGATGGTCAAACAATTCAGCGCATTCATCCAGTGCACGGGTGATGTGAAACTCAGGGATCGAACGGCAGGATGCCCTGATTGCCCCGTTTTCGATCTGCCCGACTATGGAAGGCCGGTAAAAATGTTCCACCAGTTTGGATGCCACCAGCCCGACAATCCCCTTATTAAACTCGTGATCGAATGCAATGACAATATCCGCATCCGGCTGGTCTGCCACCAGTTGTTCCGCACGTTCCACGTGGGCGCGGGTCATTTCCTGCCTGCTGCGGTTGAGGTCATCCAGCTGCTGCGCAAGGATCCCGGCTTGCTGGTAGTCACTGGACATCAGCAGGTCGTATGCCATCTGGGCGGTTTCCATCCTACCGGATGCATTCAGGCGCGGACCAATCCCAAAGCCGATATCGCGGGCAGTAATATTCGATAAGTTGATGCTTGCCACACCCGCCAGCGCCCGTAAACCGAGGCGCTGCTGCAGCTTGATGCGCTGTAATCCAGCTTTCACCAGGGTACGGTTTTCCCCGGTCAGCGGCACGATATCGGCTACAGTGCCAATCGCCACCAGGTCAAGGAAATCAGACTCACGGGTTGTATGCGAAGGTACTTCATGGTATAGCGCTTCGGTCAACTTGAACGCCAACCCCACACCTGCCAGGTGCTTTTCCGGGTAAAGGTCGCCCTCCTGCTTGGGGCAGATCACTGCCAGGGCGGCTGGAACTTCACCGCGCGGCTCGTGGTGGTCGGTAATGATGATGTCCATTCCCAATTCATTGCAAAATGCCACTTCTCTGCCGGAGCGGATACCACAGTCCACGGTTATGATCAGGCGGATGCCTTCATCATACAGTTTTTGGAGCGGCTCCTTGCTTAATCCATACCCTTCTTCAAAGCGGTTGGGAATAAAGCCGCGTACATCTGCACCTAATGCCTGTAAAGCCTGCACCAGCAGCACCGTAGCGGTTACGCCGTCCACATCGTAATCGCCATAGACAGCAACCGGTTCATGCTTATGAACCGCTTCGAGGATGCGTTTTACTGCAGGTTCCATTCCTTTTAACTGCGAAGGGTTGTAAAGCGGACCAGCTTTGTTGATATAAATTTCAGCATCCCGGCTGGTGAAGATGTTCCGATTGAATAATAACTGCTGCAAAATGGGCGAATATCCATCCAGATCCTGGCGGACGGCTTCTGGGACATGGTCTTTAATTTTCCACCTTTTCCTGGGTGGAACATGGGTGTTATTCACTTGCATACTCCCCTTCTGGACTGCTTATTGGTGGTAAATACGCGGCAGGCGGGCAGAAAGACCGCAAACCACTTCATAGCTGATGGTTCCCCAATCTGCTGCCAGATCTTCAGCGCCGATGTGCTCATTTCCCTGGCTGCCGATCAGCACCACCTCGTCGCCAATTTTCGCTTCCGGTACTTCATCCAACACCACCATGCTCTGGTCCATTGCCACTATCCCCACCACCGGTACCCGTTTACCGTGCACCAGCGCATAGGAATGAAGCCGCCTGCGGAAGCCGTCTGCATACCCGGCTCCAACAACACCGATGCATTGCTCGGTGGGTGTGAAGTAATAATGCCCGTAGCTGACTCCATGACCAGCGGGTAGAGTTTTTACAGATGTCAGGCGTGATTTAAAAGTTAATGCTGGCTTGAATCCCTGCGGCAGTATGGTTTGTTTAGAAGGGCTGATGCCGTAAATCGAGATGCCAGTCCGCACCATATCAAAATAGGCTTGCGGAAAATTCAACGTGGCGGAGGTGTTGCAGGCATGCACCAGCGGCGGGTGGATGCCATTTTGGTTGAGGTTGTGCAAAACCTGGTTAAAACGCTCAAGCTGCTTGGGCGTGGTATCCTGACCTGGTTCATCAGCCCGGGCAAAATGGGTGAACACACCACCAAACTCCAGGTTAGGCAGCTCGATCACCCTGCGGGCAAAATCCACCGTATCCGGCTGGTTGTACCCAAGCCGGCCCATACCGGTGTCAAACTTGATGTGAATGGATGCCTTTCCACCCGCCTCGTTTGCTTTAGCAGAATACATGGCGGCTGTATCAAAGTCATACACAGCCAGGGTAATGTGCCTGCGGACAGCTTCCGCAACCATTTGCGGCGGGGTATATCCCATCACCAGAACCCGGGCGCCAGGGGCGTTGTCCAGGACCTGCAAGGCTTCTTCAATGCGTGCAACCCCGAACCACTCCACCCCTGCTTCATGGGCAGCCCGGACTACATCCGGCATGCCATGGCCGTAAGCGTTGGCTTTCACCACCGCCATTATTTTTTTCCGGGTCATTTGCTTGAGAAGCTGGATGTTGTTTTGGATGGCTGACAGGTCAATTTCCAGCCAGCTGGTGCATACGGAAGAATCCATGTGCGCAAGTATAAACGTTCCCCTGTCATCGGACAAGGGGCATTTTTAGTTATAATCAAACCATCTATGAGCGCTCCAGCCATTCTTACCCTGATTATCACAGTCCTGGTTGCCATTCTCATCATAACTGACAGGTTTCGGCCTGATTTTCTGGCTCTGGCGGTCCTGGTCGCAATCGGCCTGGCCGGGTTGGTGAATCCTGACGAGCTATTCTCCGGTTTCAGCAGTTCCCCTGTGATCACCCTGATCGGGATATCGATCATTTCCGAAGGGCTGCACCAGACCGGTTTTCCCAACCGTATCAGCCGGTTGCTCACCAGGCTGGGAGGTACTTCGGAGAAATTGCTGGTCTTGTGGGTCATTATCATCTCTGCAGGGCTATCCCTCTTTATGAATAATATCGCAGCGGTCGGGATATTGCTGCCGGCAGTCATGACCCTCTCCCGCAGCACCCGCATAGCCCCCGGCAGACTGCTGATGCCGCTCTCTTACGGCACCCTTCTCGGCGGTATGGCAACCCTGCTGACCACTTCCAACATCATCGCCAGCGGTGCTTTGAGGGAAGCCGGTTACGCAGGTTTCAGCCTGCTGGATTTCCTGCCCATTGGTATCCCGGTCATCCTGGTAGGAACGCTCTACCTGGTAACCATCGGCAGAAAGCTCTTACCTGCACCGCCAGCTGATGATGCAGCAGCAGGAACCCTCAGCCTGGAGTTGAGCCAGGTATACCACCTTTCTGAATGCCTGGCAGAAATTGAAGTGCTCCCCCATTCTCCCTTTGCCGGGAAAACACTGCACGATAGCAGCTGGAATAAACAGCTCGATATGAATGTGCTCGGGATTGTACGGACCCGCAGCACCATCCTGGCGCCAAAAGCAAACGAGACCGTCAAGCCTGGCGACCGCTTGATCGTGCAGGGATACCCGCCTGCAGAAGTGCTGGAAATCAGCGGTTTGCGCCGGGTGGCTCCCCAAATGGCAGATATTACGGATGATACCATTTCGCTGGCAGAAGTAGTGATCACTCCCCGGTCAAGCCTGATAGGCAAAACCTTGCAGGAAATGGAGTTCCGCACCAATTACAGCCTGAGCGTGATCGCCATCTGGCGCAGCGGTAAGCCGGTTACCACGGATGTGGCCCAACTCCGGCTGCAATTCGGTGATGCATTGCTGGTGCACGGGGCTGCCAACCGCATCCGGGCACTCCGTAGTAATCCAGATTTGCTGTTGCTGAAAGATGACCCGGATGCTGCAGAACGGCCGGCAAAGACTGCTTTCGCTGTCGTCATCACCTTGTTTACATTGATACTCACTTCCTTGAATATCATCCCGGTTGCCCTGGCAGTCATGGCAGGCGCTGTGCTAATGTTTGCAACCGGGTGCATTAAACCTGGTGAAGCTTACCGCTCAATGGAATGGAAAGCCATATTCTTGATCGCAGGTATGTGGCCGCTCTCAATTGCCATCCGCACGAGCGGGTTGGCTGAGCTGATCGTCAACTCGATCGGTTTGCAGGCTGGTGTTACCCACCCGCTGCTGGCAGCCGGTATCCTGATTATCCTGGCGCTCATTTTTACCCAGTTTATGAGCGGGCAGGTTTCAGCGCTGGTCCTTTCTCCCATCGCCCTGGCAGCCGCCGCCCAAACCGGGGCGGATGTACAGGGATTGGTGATGGCAGTTGCCCTTGGATGTTCACTGGGTTTCCTGACGCCATTCGGGCATCCCGTCAACCTGATGATCATGGGT
>Ga0228535_1000809_pt1 | contig 69613 bp, 40 predicted proteins | sample SJ1metagenome_FD_168457 | JGI IMG/M metagenome (GOLD analysis project Ga0228535, IMG submission 168457) | Enriched culture of PCE-dechlorinating microbial communities from Ithaca, New York, USA - SJ1 | ecosystem: Engineered > Modeled > Simulated communities (microbial... > Unclassified | place...
CCCATTGGCCAGGTCCTCCCCTCCCAGGCTGCGGAATCCCGTCTCCCGGTCGCAGGACCGCTCTCGGGTCGGCGGATTCTCACCTTCAACTCGGTCATTCGGGTGAACCAGATCGAGGTGACCCGCACCCGCAACGAGGGGTTCGACGAGTATGACCGCCACACGCCGGAGAACATCAAGTCGCTGAGGGCGGCGTTTGCGGCGGGCTGGCCGGGGGCGTCGATGACCTGGGCGTTGAGCTGGCGGGCCTTGGAAGACTCGCGGCCCAACTACCAGGCAGCCCGTCGGCTGGTGCGCGAGTTCCACGATCAGTATGGCGACGACGTGACGTTCATCCCCGGCGCGTTTTTCGCCAACATGTATAATCCGCGCGAACAAGTGAACTGCGACATTCACGAGGCGCTGGCCAAGGTGAGCGATCTCATGGGCGGCGGGTTTCGCCCGAAGAGTCTGGTGGCCGGTTTCCTCTCGGCGGCCAACCAGAAATACCTGGCCGAGCAGGAGGATATTCACGTCTGCCAAGGCAACATCTGGAGCCAGTTCGGCATTGATAACGGCGACGGCGACGGCTCCATCAGCTATCCCTATTACCCGTCCGCCGAACACTTCTGCAAACCCGCCCAAGGCAGGAAGGATTTCGTCGATTGCGTGAATTTGGACGGCTGGACCGTGGACTTCATCTCCGCGCGTCGGCTCGGCCTGGGCAAGTACAAGGTGGGCGAGAAAGAGAAGGGCTACAACAGCCGGTTTGGCGTCGGGCCCATTGAAACCATCGGTTGGTACGGGCCGGAGAAAGGCCTGCAGCAGATGCTGTCCTGCACGGCGGCGCACTTCGACGCCGGCTACAAGCTCAACCGGTGGGCGTGGGTGACCAATTGCTGGGAAATCTCGCTCGTGCCGCAGGTCAAGAACCTGCCGGTGCTCACCCGCTGGCTCGAGGGCATCCGCAGCCGCTGGCCCAATGCCGAATGCCTCACCCAGGGCGATTTCGGGAGCCTGTGGCGCCGGCACCATCCCGACAACGGCAATCTGGACTACCGTTTTGTTCAGCGGGGCACCGGTTTCGGATGCAGCGATGCCAACCTCGAAATCCGCTGGTTCATGAACCGCCAGTTCCGTCTGGCGCTGCTGCATGATTGGGAGAAGTCATCGCCGGAAACCGTGATTGACTTCACCCGCTATGATTTGCCCGCCCGTGAACCGCAGGACCTGAGCCGCAACTGGAGCCTGCTGGGGCGGATCAATCAAAAGCAAACCCGTCCGCAAGACCAACCTGGCCCCTTGGCGGCCTTGCCCGAAGACGACCGTGCCCTCATCCGGTCAATACTCCCCGAACTGGGCGTTTGAAGGGATCGATACCCATACACCCAATCATAGGACAACCATAGATCCATGAAGGATCATCAACCCACCCAGTGTTCACGAGCGGTCCAGCGGACTCCGGCCGTTCTTGCTCGTTGCTCTTGCACTGCAAAGTGGTCGCTTGCCGAGCAGTGATATTGGCTCCGCTGCTTCCGTGGCGGCGAACCCTGCCGGGAGTTGGATTCCGCCCCTATGGGAGGGTTCCCCGTGGCAAGACGCGGCCCGTTTACGCCAGTATCCCGCCGCTCATGCGATCAGGCCTTTTCGGGCCGGTTCAGATTATCACGCCTGGAGATTAGCCCACGCAATCCGCCAGAATGAAGACAATGTCGGACGTGGGTGGCGTCGCGGCGTTTGCGGCACTGGCTGTGGTGAGAAGCACCACAGCCAGAATCGCGGGTGTCATCGCTTGGTATTCCCCTGCCTGGTATTTGCCGGCGGCTGCTCAACGAGGGTCTTGCGGGCGAGTTCGATGAAGCCGTCGGTTTGACGCTGCCAGATCCGTTCGAGCTCCCTGACCTTGTCGGGCATCTTTGCGGCCAGGTCGATCTGCTCGGCGCGGTCAGTGCTCATGTCGTAGAGTTCCCAAGGGTCGTTCTTGGCGGCAACCAACTTCCAATTGCCCACGCGAACGGCGCGATTGCCCTCGTGCAGCCACCAGAGGTTCTCGTGGAGAACCACTCCATCCTTGGCAAAGGCAGGAAGCAGGCTCCGGCCGGGCGCCTCGGGGATCGGTTCACCCTTCCACTCATTCGGTTTCCGGACGCCGGCCAGTTCGAGCGCGGTTGGCACGAAATCAATGACATGCCCTGGCGTGTGACGCAGTTCGCCCTTGGCTGCCATGCCTGCCGGCCAGTGCACGATGAGCGGTGTGCTGATGCCGCCTTCGTGAACCCAGGTCTTGTGGCGACGGAAGGGGGTGTTGCAGGCGCTGGAAAAGCCCGGGCCAAGACAAAGGTAGCTCTTTTCGCTGCCGGGCGATGCGGCGGGGTCGTGCCCGCCGTCGCGCACCATGATCTCGGCGCTGGCGCCGTTGTCGGATGCGAAGAAGATGATGGTGTTTTCAAAGGCGTTCATGGCCTTGAGCTGTGCAATGACGCGTCCGATTTCCTGATCCATGCGGTCCACCATGGCGGCATGGATGGCCATTTTGGTCGCTTGGAAGCGGCGTTGCTCCGTCGTAAGCTCGCTCCACGCGAGGGGACGGTTCACCTCACCGGGACCGAGCCTTTTGATTGCGTCCGGGAAGGCGTAGGGAGGGCCGACGTTGGGTTCGAGCGCCGAAAGAGCCGTATTGATGAGGCCCATTTCTTTTTGCCGGTCGAATCGCGCCTGGCGCATCGCCTCCCAGCCGGCGAGGTATTGATCGCGATACTTCGCGATGTCCTGCGGGAGCGCGTGCAACGGAAAGTGCGGCGCGATAAATGCGACAAAGTGAAAGAACGGCCGGTCTGCGTAGTTCGCTGCATGATCCTTCAAGCAGTCGACGGCATGATCCGCGATCGCGATGCTGGCGTAATATCCTGTCTTGTCGGCCGGTGCGGTAATGGGCTTGTCGTCAATCGCATTGCCCGCGGCGCTGAAGTAGTTTCCCTGGTTGTTCATGTTGAGCGAGCGGTCGAATCCGCCGTCGAGCACCTTGCCGTCGATGTGCCATTTGCCGCTGTGATAGCAGCGGTAGCCGGCGGGCTTGAGGAAGTCCGGCAGCAATCGGGCCCACGGTTGCCGCACGCCGCGGGTACCGCCGGGAAGGCCAGGCAAGGCGTCGCGGTGAATCTGCTGCGCATAGTAGCCCGTGAGCAGCGCGCCTCGCGAGGGCCAGCAGCGCGTGGTGTTGTAGAATTGGGTGAAGCGCAGGCCGTCGCGGGCAAGGGAATCGAGGTTAGGAGTTGCGATTTCACCGCCGTAGCAGCCTAAGTCGGAATACCCAAGGTCGTCGGCGAGAATAAAGACGATGTTGGGCCTCGCAGCAGGATTGGCCGGGTGCGGTCGCTGCGGTCTCGCGGCGTCGACGCCCGGAGTCTCCGGCTGGCCAACGGCGGCGCCGGAAACGCATGCTGTCCCCGTCATCGCGATGAACATCAGGCATCGCAGAATGTCCCGCCCCAATTGACTCTTTGCCTTGAACACCGCTGCTACTGCGACATCACCGATATGCCATAGGACGGTTCTGCTCTCGACTCCGGCGCGTGTCTTCATCGCTGTGGGCATATTGGCTGTCCTTTCATTGTGTGGATCCATTGTACAACCGCGGATCAGTCCATTGGAAGTATCCTCTGCAGAATCGCCGCGTCCAGCTCGATTTTTGGGTCGAAACGCGGCGAGGCCACATAACGACAGAGACTGGACAGGAGCTGTCTGGCCTCCGGCTTATCCTGCAAGGCGGGCAGATCGATCGCACAGACCAGCAGTCTGCCTCTTCCCACTTTCGTCTCGAACAGCAGGCCCAGCTTGTGGTTCCTGGCGAAGTTGTCGATCACCTGCACGATCGGTCGGTAGTCCGGCGGGGTCGCATCAAGGATGATCGGCCGCGAGTTCTTCACCAGGTGCCACCACTGCCAATTGGTGTGAGGCTCCGTTGGAAAGGACGCCAGCGCCGGGTGGGTCGGGTCGCAGAGAATGCCGAGTGTCCCCGGCGGGGGGGCGAGGCCTTGTTTCAATGCATTCTGCGCGAACATCGGCGACCAGAAATCGGTCTGAAACGCACCGGGGACGCTGTGCGGCAGCTTGTCGAGATTCGCCAGCAAGAGAACCTTGCCGCCGGCGGCCAGGTGTTGTTGCGTCCCGGCGTCCGCGAAGGTTCGAGTGACCTGCACGCCCCTCGGATCGCGGGTGTCGACCTTCGAGGGATAGACCCAGATCGGATACTCGTTGCGATATGGCGTTCCCTCGATCGCCAGCGTGATCGTCAACTTCTGCGGCGCCGCCACTTCGGCCAACGGCAGCGCGAACATGTCGGCCTCGAAGACGCCTCCCTGCTCGATGGTGACCGGCCCCAGCTCACCTGATGCCCTCTTCTGGCGGTTGCTGTCTGTGACCGTCCATGTGACCATCGCCTTGGGGAGATCTGCCGGACCGTAGTGGGCCACTTCCACCCGACCGACAAACGTCTCGTCGGTCGTCCAACTATACTGCTTCATCCTCAGCAGTGGCACCGTCTCGCAGCAGAACTGTCGCCACTGCTCAGGGGCGATGATCCCCTTGGATTCCATGAACACGTTGAGCATGCCGACCAGGGCCGTGCCCTGCCCAGGGAAGTCCTGGATGTCGAGCAGTTGGAAACCGCCCATGTCCGGCGTCCGCAAGGCCGCCTCGATATCCTCGCGATAGCAGATGGCCGACAGGGCTCCCGATGCGCGCACGAAGTCGTGCGCCTGATCGAGCATCCCGGCTTCCTGAAGCCGCTCCCGGAAGATTTCGCAATTCCGTGCCCGGACCGCGCCGGTGAACTTGGGGATGTCGCGGTAATCCGGATAGACCTGGAACTGTCCGGTCTCATGTCCGATCAATGGCACCGGGACTCCACTGATCGATTCCCTGTAATCGACCATTGTGGAAGGCGGACGCGATTCGATATGGGGATTCGGAAAGCTGTGTATCGCAAACGAGCCGCGAAGCGGGCGCGCATCCTTCTCCACTTTGGCGATTACCCAGAAGTCGTCGCCCTCGGCCAGGCTCGGCGCCCAGTGCATGTTGTTCGATCCCTGGGCGTAGAGGCGACGCGGGTCAATCTGCTGGAAGTGGGCGACCAGGTCGAACATGGCCTCGCAGCGGCCCAACTCGTTGCCGAGGGTGTACATGACGAATGAGGGGTGGTTGCCGAAGTGCTGGAAGATCAATTCGCTCTCCCGCTTGCCATAGTCATAGAGCGTCACTTCGGTTTCGGTGCTTTCGACATCCAGCCGGTCGATGTTGTGATAGGCTGCCTCTTCGCCTTCCGGGGCGTTGAACGCGCTGCGCTTGTTCGGCAACTCCGCCTGGAAATACATCCCCAGTTCGTCGGCCGCTTCGAACGCCGCCTGGGGCGGGCACCAGGAATGAAAACGGACGTGGTTGAGGCCCCAGTCCTTGAGGATCGACAGCACCTGCTGCCAGCCGGCCTTGTCCATGGGTGGATATCCCGTCAGCGGGTAGAAGCAGCAGTCGATCCGTCCTCGCAGGAACACGTCTCTGCCGTTGATCTTCAACTGGTTGCGATCCCTGGTGAAGTCGCGCAGACCGAAGTTGATCGACTGCTGATCGTGATACGACTTCCCATCAGCCGTGGCCTCGAGCGCCAAATCGAGGCGCAGCAGGGCCGGCTGGAACTCGTCCCATAGGGGGACGTCGTCGCCCGGTCGGTAGGTGAACTCGATGACGGTCTGACGCTCGGAAGCCCGCACATCGATTGATTGGGTCGCGAAGGCCGCGGGCTCGGCGACGTTATAGCTCATGCAGCGGACTGTGACCTGTCCCGCCGCCGGCCGGCCCGAGATATTGCCGACTGTCGCACGGACGACCGCCTGCTTCCTAGCCGCATTGGGGTAGATCTGCACGTTCTGGAGCCAGATCGGATCGGTGGCTTGCAGTTCCATTCTGCCGATGATGCCGTTCCAGTTCGTCTGCGTCCGCTCATCCACCGCATGGGATGGACCGACCGGCGGCAATCTGGCGTTGTCGACCAGCACCGTGATGGTATGCCAGCCCGGCGTCATTGCCTTGCTCACGTCGAAGACCTGCGGAGCACTGAGCGTGTCTTCCCATCCGCAGAACGTCTCGTCGATCCACACCCGCGTATTCTTGCTCCGCTCCAGCAGCAGCGTGATGTGCTTGCCGGCCCAGGAGTCGGGAACCGTCACCTCACGCTGATACCAGGCCGGCCCTTTCCAGTACCAGACCCGGGAAAGCCGATCCACGCATTGCTCATCCTTGAAGATGCCCTTGTGATTCTCGTCGGTCGTGCCGGGCAGCCGGACCGTGTCGACCAACTTGCGGGCAAACCACCGTTGTTTGACGCCCAAGTCGTTCGGGTCCAGGGCGAATCGCCACGTCCCAGCCAGCGGGATCGTCCACTGCTTCGTCAGGATCTCACCGCCGGGAGATGCCACAGCCCCGTGCAAGACTTCAGCTCCCAAGGAAAGACAGGCGAGCAGAGCCGCGGCACGGCCAACAGTTCGAGCAAACGCGCAGGTGGTCAGTCTCACAGGCGAGTCTCCGTGGGGGCAGATCTGATTGTGCATCCCTCTCAATAGCCGAGTTTTCCCCAGACGCCCCGCTGGGCCCAGTGCAGGTCCTCGCTATCCGGATGCTGCTCGTGATACCCAGCGCCGGTCCAGATGAGCCGGGCCATCGTGATGGTTCGCGGATCGGTCCATTTCCGGTACTCTGCATGCCCATCGACGAAGGAGAAGGTGCTGCCCATCCCGTGGCGGATGGGAACACAGTCCCACCACCGCTCCTGGTCGTAATAGATGGTCCAACTCCCCGGACTCAGACGCCCTTCGTCCAGGAACACAAGGCGCTGGCCGGGTTGGCGAATGTCCGACCGATTCTTGACATGGACCCCTTTCGGCATGTTGCCAAAATCGTGGCTGTTCATCGCATCCACGATCGCATAGGTCCCCCATTGGCCGCGTTCGCCCGTCGGGCACTTGAAGATCTTGGGAGCCGAGACATACCGGTAGAGAGCCCCCCGCTCAAAGGTCTGCTGCGCTTCCTGGGACGAAGCGTAATCGGAAGGAACCCAGGCCCAGGGGTTTGTCCCCCAACCCACGTGCCCGTTGACAATCCGACCATTGAAATCGTCTGCGTACATTCCCCAGGCGATCTGCAGTTGCTTGAGGTTGCTCATACAAGACACCCGCTTGCCTTGTTCCCGGGCCTTCTGTAAAGCCGGCATCAGGATCGCCATGAGAACAGCAATTACGGCGATCACCACGAGCAATTCTATCAGCGTGAAACCGCGCAGGCGGATGCGTCTGTGCCTTAGCATTCGTGCTCTCCTTTGACACCGATGATCATTCCCTATATGTAGACAGTATTCTGCCCTATCCGGCCGCACTGTCGAGTCACGCTGCACTGAGACATAGGGGCCTGTGCCCATTCCGTCGGCACAGGCCCCTCTTGCGAAGGTGCGCTGATTCTGGTCAGGGCGCGGGAACGGAGAGTCCCAAGTTGCCGCCGGTGCCGGGCCCTGACAGTCGAATGTCGTCGATCAGGATCTTGCCCGCACCGCCGATCCCGTTGATGCGATCGAGCCCGATGCTCAACGTCCTGACGCTGCCGACATTCAGACCCGTCAGATCGATCCGCCACGTCTGCCATTGCGCCACTGTCAGATTGGCGGCCTCGCCGTCATAAGGGATCTTGGTGCTGTTGATCTTCAGGTACATCTGCTGGGCCACGTTGGCGGGGTCGCCATAGAACCACACCGTCAGGGTCTTGATGCCGTGCTTCGTCCAATCCTGCGGGCTGTCGAAGGTTCGTTTGGCCTCCGAATAGGTCGCCGTGGTATTGTCATACTCAAACGGCATGGACTGCCTGCCGCCATGCACGATCTTCCGCTCGGCGAACGGCGAGGTCCCATACCCGACCAGCGAGCCGTTGGCCGCGACCTCGTAGCCATCGATCCAGGTCTGGAAGATCGCTTTGTCGGCGTCCATGTCGTCCGTGTAGCTCTCGAAATCATCGACGACGACGAACTCCCGGGTCGAGAAGCTCCAGAGGTCGCCTTGCCAGATCGAGGGGGTCTCGACCTCGTTGACCTCGTCGACCCGCCAGTAGTACGTGCTGGCCAGATTCAGGGCCGGAGCGTAGGCGGGCAAAGCGACGGTCGTTGCAGGAGCTGTGCCATCGATTACCGCCTGTTGATCCGTGCTCAGGTACAGAGTGTGCGTGGCGGCTTCTCGTCCCGCTCGCCAGCTCAGGCTGGAAGTCACATCCACAGCCGTCTTGGCGGAAGCCGGGCTGGGCCCTCTGGCAAGGACAGGCACGCTGTAGAATCGCACTTCACTCAAGCCATATTGCTTCAGGACATTCCCCCAGTTGCTGAGAATGGTGAATCGGACGTACCTGGCCGAGATCCCTTCGAGATCGACAATGGTGTCGCAGGCATAGCCGGCCTTGCCTGGCGCGCGGGCGAACTCGTAAGTCGTTCCCAGAGTCGCGAAATCAGTGCCGTCGGTCGAGTACTCGACCTTGACCTCCTTGGCCCCCAGGCCCAGCATGGGTTCCAGCAATCCGTTGTGGTTCCATACCCACACTTCATGGAGGCGCAGAACACGGTCAAACTCATACTGAACCCAGACCGGCTTGGTCGCGTTCGAAGCGGTCAGCCACATGGCGGTCAGGTTTTCCGAGTGCAGATCGTCTGTCAACCCGGAGTTGTTGATCGTATTCACAGGTCCCTGGTTGAGCTCGCTGGCGGAACCGGTGACTGTGATGGACTGGCCATCAACCGGATAGGCCACCGGCTCGGTCGTGAAGCTCCAGACCTTGCCTTTGAAAATCGTGTTGTCCGGTGCGGCATTGACTTCATCGACCCGCCAGTAGTAGGTCGTGCTGAACGCCAGACGTCCCGGATCACAGGTGGTCTCGGTCTGCCCTTGGCTGATCAGGATGCCGCGGGGATCGGTGCGGCTGGCGGCATCGACATCCTCGAAACGGGTGCTGAGATAGACGTCGTGGGCTTCGGCCATCTGGCCGGGACTCCAGCCCAGGAGCACGTCCCTGAGAACATCGGTTGCCTCGTCCGCGGGAGAAGGATCAGCCGCCAAGGCCGGGCTGGCCTGACGGATCTGGAAGCCACATGGGGCGAGGTGATTGAAGCCATTGCCCCATACCTTCAGAGTGAAAGAAGAACCCTTGACCCCTTTGTACACAATGTAGTTGCCTGGCGTCGCAGCGTCCACGATTTCCGCAAAACCTGCGAATTCGACGTTCGGACCAAGATAGAAATCCTGCTCAGGTCCTCCGTTGAAGACGATCTTGCCTGTCCCGTCGCCCCATTGTCCTTCGTTGCCGCCCAGGTACACGATCACATCGTATTCGCCAAAGGGAATGTCGGACATGATCATTTCGAACGGCTTGTTGTCCTGTTCGGTGGCGTTGGCATGACCGTCCATCAGATCTCCATTGGCGTCGCCCAGCAGAGTCGTACGCATCGCTGTCCAATGGTAAGGAGCGCCATTGCGGCAGGTGATCAGGGTGAACGTTGCCGTAGATCCTTGATTACTTGTTATCGTCAACGGCGTTTGAGGGGCTGAAGGAGCCCAGGGCACGTAGTAGTTCACCCAGCCCGTTGTCGCCCAGTCGCCGACGCCGGCACTCTGCTCCGGTTCCAACGTGATGGTCTCTCGCCAGTCGGGTCGGTTCCATTCCGTGTTCGCACCTTGGTTGACTCTGCCCCAGGCATAGAAGTTGACGCCGAATATGTCGGCCGCGGCCTGAGCAGCCGACCCGGACGCGAGGACCAGGAGCGTCATAGCCAAAACGGCGCGGATACAAACGGTTCTATCGTGATTTCTTGTAGTCATGTCATTGTCCTCATAATACTGAACGTTGATGCTGCATTACCCACCATTGTTGCCAAAGGACTGTTGCCTCTGCTGTGTCCTCGCTGAGCACCAGGTAGCTGGATATCGACCCTTGAGAAGTACAGGTCTTCTCACAACGGCTTGGGGGTACGAGTCCGCACCCCCAAGCCCAAGAACGTTATTCCGTAGGGCGGAAAACGGGTTCCGCCGCCGAGCCATACTATGGAACGTAAGAAAGCCGTACGGCATCGAAAAGGGTCTGCGCGCCGCTGGCTCCGCGGCCGATCCCCAAGCGAATCGTCAGAGACTTGCCAACTTGGCCGGCAAGACTGGCGGCGCTATACGTCCTGGAGAATCCCTGCCACTGATCGCTCAAGACCGGATTCACCGAGGAACTGGGTGTGAGCGGTACGCCGTCGGCCAGCAACTCAAGCACGACAGGAGTCGCCCCGCCATCCACGCCAGCGACAAGCATCGAAAGCGTATAGGTCAGACCGCCTTCGACTTTGGCCAGAGGTGCCTTCGAAACGATCAGACCGCCGGCCGGATTGCCCCAATCCCCGCCGTTGGACAAGAAATAATAGAGTCCATCCGGGGTGCTGGTTTGACGTCCTACAGAACCCTGTCGGTTTCCAGTAGTCGTGTCCCGTCCGTACGTACCTCCCTTGGCGATCCACCCCTGGGCATCGGCCCCGACCCATTCCGGGATATCGACCCGATTGCCCGTGGTGCCGTCGGAGAAGGTCGCGGTCCCCTCATCCATCGGCGTATCCGGTCCTATGCCCTGTGTCCAGCCGGCGCCGAGGTCTGCAGTGATCGTTTGCGAGCCCGGTTTGTAGATCTGTTCGAAATTGCCGTTCGGCACGAGAATCGAAATTGAAGAGACGGCGGTCTGAGGATAGATGGCAATATCATCGATATAGATTTTGCCCTTGCTGCCTGCTTTCTGAGTGGCGGGATCGCCGATACGGATCGCCAGGGTTGCTACCCGGCTCAGATCGATGCCTTCGATACCGCCAAGCGAGATCGCCCACTCCATCCACCGAGAGGCCTGGACGGCGTTTCCTTCGGCCGCATTCTCTATCACCACACTGTTATTGCCGGCATCTGTGATAACCACCGACAGTATTTCGGCGGCATTCTGGCTTCGGCCGCGATACCAGAGTGCAAGCGTGGTTTGACCGGACCAGTCCGCCGCGGGAGCAAATGTCCGCGATGTCTCTGAATAGAACTCCCGAGCACCCACAGCAGTCTGCCCGGTATTGTCGAAATTGAGGGGCATGGCCTGAGTTCCACTGTGGACGACAAACTGCTCGGCATACGGCGCGTCCTCATTGCTGACCACCGCCCCAGTGCCGTTGCCAAGCGTCTCGTCCCAGCCATCCAGCCACGCATCGAAGATCGAGACTGCGCCCGGATCGTTCGGATCCTCTTTGTATCCTTCAAAGTCATCGACGACAGAACTCGCCGTGGCGAAACTCCAAACCGGCCCCTGAACAAACTCACCGGTGTCGCCATTGAGCTCATCGACCCGCCAGTAAATGATCCTGCCAGCTTCTATCAGGCCCGGATCTACGGTTGTTTCAGCCGTTTCGATGCCGGAGCCGAGTTCGGCCGCCTTGACTTCGTCGAGACTCGTACCAATCGTCACATAGTGCAGGATTGCTCCGAAGCCGGCCTTCCAGCTCAGAACCGTAGGCGGGTTCTTCATGCGTGCCGCATCGGCCGGCGAGGGACCGTAGGCCGTTTCCGGGGCAACCGAGAAACTCCACACGTCACCGATCGTCGTCTTATCCCCGACCGCATCCACACGCCAATAGTAGGTCGTGCCCGGAGTCAGGCTCGGGGCCAGCGGGGCATCCGGAATGCCAACTACTAACGAGGCCATCGCCGTCTCAACCGCCTCGACCGTACCCTGTGCCACGGCATTCCTATCCTCGCCAATGTAAACCTTGTGGGTGGCTGCCCCGGCACCCGCAATCCAGCTAAGCTCGACAAAGGTATCCTCTACGACACCGCCGTCCTTGGGCAGAGGCCCGTTGGCTTTGGGATTCGGCGGAAGAAAGATGCGTAGTTGGGGATAGCTCTGACCTTCGTCGATTGCCCATACATTGGCAAAATCCCAGCCGACGTAGGTTGCTTCCTGCATCATGTCATCTGTAATCCGCCCACCGGGTTTAGCCGTGGTGCCTTGCGAGACAAAGTTATCGATACCGCCTTCATCCAGATTGAAGTAGCAACTGGTAGCCGTGCCTGTTGCCGTGACTTGACCCGCAAAAGCACCGACCGGATGATCGGGCGCAGGGGTGATGACGCCGCCGACATAGTAACAATTGGTGGTCCCACCAGCAGCCGTGCCAATGAAACCTCCCGTCGCCGGGCGCGTGGATGCGACCAATTCGATCAGATTCACGCCGATAGAATAGCAATTGGTGATCGAGGAGCCAGGGCGGCTCATGCCGCAGAATGTCCCGAAGTTGCCCGTGCCCACGGATGACACGGATCCGCCGGCACAAAAACAATTGTATACCTCGCCAAAACTATCACCCACCACAGCGGCCGCATAATCCTTGGACGTAATATTACAATCAACAACACCCACGTTTTTAACCACACCACCGGCCAATAACTTGCCAATCAGACCACCGGCTCTGTGGAGATCGTTGTTTACAGTCAAGTTCCTGACGACGTGACCGTTACCGTCAAGTATCCCGGCAAAACCTACGCTGGTTTTACTGATCGGATCCACGCCGATGGAAAGCCACTCAAATCCTGCCAAGTCAATATCATTGACCAGGATGTAATGGCCCGCCCGGCTCGCTGCGTCCTTATTGATGGCCTGGAGTTGTTCAGGCGTGGAAATTTCAATGGGCTGAGACAACAGGCTGCTTGGCAACAACACCATGACGAGAAATGCTAAGGCTACAGTCTTCATAGTGAATCCTCCTGCGAAAACTGACACTACTTGTTTACTGATTCCGGCCCATACGGGCATCTGCTCGAGTCTTCACACAAGCCCTCCTTCAAAGGTTAACATTGCCTGTCTGTTAATTGGAGCCCACATAGGCATCCGGATAGAGTCGCACGTCGTCAAAGTACATCAGACCTTGGCCACCAGGTGTCGGACTGTTCGCCGTGCCAAAACCGATAGTCATCGTATTGACATCTTTGAGGTCCACGCCTTTGTCGGAAAACGCTTGCAGCGGGATCACCCACTCGGTCCATTCCGTGATCTGGGTGACGTCCGAATAGTCATGATAGACCTTTGCGGTACCGTTGAGAGCAACATACATCCGCTCGGGCCAATTGGCGGCCGAATCACCCCGGAACCACAGAGACAATTTCGTAACGCCTTGGGCGGTCCAATCACGCGGATCAACCAACTGTCTCGTTGCCTCACTGATCTTGCCACTGGTGTCGTAGTAATACGGCATCGACTGGCGGCCGGTGTGGACGATGGTCGGCTCGGCAAACGGCGAATCCGTGTGCCCGACTTGCGACCCGTTCTTGTCGTCACCCCAGCCGTCGAGCCAGGTTTCGTAGATGCGCGTGTCTTTGTTCTCCTCGTCGTTGTAGGCCTCGAAATCATCCACGATGAGGAAATCGGCCACGGTGAAGGCCCAGAGATATCCTTCAGCGATGCTCTGGTCGCTATGGATCTCGTCCACCCGCCAATAGTAGGTTTGGCCCATCTGCAAATCGTCTGGGCCATAGTCGGTGCCACTTTGACGGCCGCGATACAGTCCAGGAGTGTTCGGAGTCGCCCGGCCAACCGCTTCGGCATCCGTACCAAGGTAGACGTCGTGCTTGATCGCGTTATCGCCGGGCTTCCAGGTCAGCCTGGCGGTCCCTTGGATGTCTACAATGCGCCGGTGGGCAGGAGCGGGATCCCAGGCGACTGCGGGATCACGTCTCATCGCACTCTCGAGTTCCTGCACAGACAGGGCACGCTTGTAGATTCTGACATTGTATATCGATCCGGACCACCGTCCGCCGGCAAGGTCCCCACCTATGCAGAAAGCATTCGGTCCCTGATTGCCAGAAGCCACCGCCTGGCCGGTCACGATCCCGTCGCGATAATAGATCAGTTCAGATCCCTTCTTGACGACAGCGTGGTGTGTCCACAGACCGTCCTGGAGGTCGGGATAGTCAATTCCCTTGACGACGCTTTGGTCAATAACATATTCGCCGGTATTGACAAAGTATTGAAACTTGGTCGGTGTAAACATGATGAAGTGGGGATAACTGACACCCACGTCGCGATTGCCGATGATGGTCTCAAAGGCCCCGGTTCCGTCTCCTTTCTGTTTGGCCCAGAATGCCCAGGTGAAGGAGTCCGTGGCACTCAAGGCGGGGATCTTCCCTGCCTTCACCACGGCTCCGGTCTGGTCGTTGCCGTTGAAGGTCAGCACCGTGCCAAGACCCTCCTCATCCACCCACACCGCGCCGTTGTCGCCCAATCCTCCGTCGAGATAGAGGATCTCTCCGTGGTTTTCGTGTCCCGACCAGTCAAGGGCCGTGTCGCCGCTTCCTTCATCGAGCTTCCACCAGCCCACGAGATCCGGATCGAGAATGGGCAACAGCCCAAGAGTGCTGAACTTCCAGACGGTCCCTTTCCTCTCGGTGCCGGTGGCCTTGGCCTCGTCCACTCGCCAGTAGTATGTAGTGTTCCTCTTGAGTTCCCCGGGATCGAACGTGGTTGTCGCGCCAACGGTCCGTCCTCTATATTCAGGCGAGCTTTTGTCCGCAGTCGCCACCGCGTCTCTGTCGGCGCCGAAGTACACATGATGGAAATCGCCCTCTGCGCCAGCACGCCATTTGAGCTCGACGTCCGTCAGCTTGTTCTTGGCGCCGTCAGGCGGATCCGGCGTGTTCGCGACCATGGGCAGAACCGAAAAGGACCATAGATCGCCCGCGTGGACGGTCGTCTTGTCGGTCTCGACCGCGTCCACGCGCCAGTAGTAGATCTGGCCAGGTTCAAACCCCGCTGCATGCGCATGCAGTTTCGATGCATACGGTTTGTTGTCAGCGACCAACAGGAGGTTCGCAGGATCGGTCCCCAAGTACACGTCGAAGTACCCAGCCGCATGATCCTTTCCGGGAGACCACCGGAGTATACGATCGGCGGGCTTGACCTCCAAGGCTCCGTTTGCGGGGGTTGGAGATATTGGCTTCATGCGAGGCCAGGGCGAGAGATATGCGCCCGCGATCACTACGGGATCGGCGCCAATGCCGGGGCCAGCCCAGGCCACCGCCAAGTTGTCACCCCCTCCACCTTCTGCGTGCCTGGCCTCAATATAATACCGCTTGTTGGCCTCGAGATGATGTGCCCCGGACTGTTGGGACGGGAACTTCGTCCATTGTCGCGAGTCCGTCCAGCCCGAAACGCTGGCGATTCGCCTGGCGTTGTCGGGATTCTCGTCCTTGCTCAGCCATAGTTCGCTGCCGTCATCGCTGGCGATCCAGAAGAAATATGTGCCGGCCTGAGGTGGGTGCAGGAACCCTCGAACGCGTGTTGAGTACGTATCACCTCGGCCCGTCTCGCCCTCCAGGCTGGTACGATACTCCGACAGATCCGGCTGGTTCGGCCACCTATTGCTGCTGTAGAGATTGTCCAGGGTTCCGCCCAGCCCATTCCAATACTCAAACAAGACCTTACCTTGTTCTCCGAGCACGCCAGCCGTACTGACGAGACACAATAGCCCCCAAACGACAGTGAAACACACTGACTTCCTGGACATGGTCAATCCCCTTAGTAATTGCCCCTACGCCGTGTATTCCCGATCACACGTCTTCTCAACAGAAACGCTCGGTAGACCATTCGGGAATCCCTGACCCAAAACGTTCCTCCCTCGCTCTGCAAGAACACCTATCAAAGAGCCGTGCGTTGATCCCCTCCTTCCTCAGTTCAGTTCTACCGATTGTGTCCTGCCACATTCACCCATCATTCATAAGGCCGTAAGAAACACACAAGGACCAGAGCGGCAGTCCTGCATCAACCGGCCGTGCCGGGGCCGCTCATGGAATTTGTTCGCGATCGAGGGAATACAACCGCAGGTCGTCGATCAGGACCTTGCCCGTGCCGCCGGCGCCGCCGAGTTTGTCGAATCCGATGCTCAAAGAAGCGACGTCGCTGACGCTCTTGCCGGCCAGGCTGATGTACCACATCTGCCATCCGGGCATCTTCAGATTCGCGGCCTCTCCATCATAGAGGATCTTGGTGTTGTTGATCTTGACGTACATCTGCTGGACCACGTTGGTGGCATCGCCATAGAACCACAGCGTCAGACCCTTGATGCCGTGCTTCGTCCAATCCTGCGGGCCGTCGAAGGTTCGCTTGGCTTCCGAGTAGGTCGCCGTGGTATTGTCATACTCAAACGGCATGGACTGCCTGCCGCCGTGGACGATCTTCCGCTCGGCAAACGGCGAGGTCCCATACCCGACCAGCGAGCCGTTGGCCGCGACCTCGTAGCCATCGATCCAGGTCTGGAAGATCGCCTTGTCGGCGTCCATGTCGTCCGTGTAGCTCTCGAAATCATCGACGACGACGAACTCCCGGGTCGAGAAGCTCCAGAGGTCGCCTTGCCAGATCGAGGGGGTCTCGGCCTCGTTGACCTCATCGACCCGCCAGTAGTATGTGGTGGCCAGATTCAACGCAGGAACGTAGGCCGGCGTAACGAGCGTCTGGGCCGGAGCAGTCCCGTCGATCACGGCTTGTTGATCCGTGCTCAGGTACAGAGTGTGCGTGGCGGCTTCTCGTCCCGCTCGCCAGCTCAGGCTGGAAGTCACATCCACAACCGTCTTGGCGGAAGCCGGGCTGGGCCCTCTGGCAAGGACAGGCACGCTGTAGAATCGCACTTCACTCAAGCCATATTGCTTCAGGACATTCCCCCAGTTGCTGAGAATGGTGAATCGGACGTACCTGGCCGAGATCCCTTCGAGATCGACAGCGGTGTTGGAGGCATAGCCGGCATTCCCGGAGGCCCGGGCGAACTCATGGGTCGTGCCCAGGACCTTGAAATCACTGCCGTCGGTCGAGTATTCGATCTTGACCTCTCTGGCACCGAAGCCCAGTGCCGGCTCCATCAATCCGTTGTGGTTCCAGACCCGCATTTCATGAAGACGCAGGACCTTGTCGAACTCGTATTGAATCCAGGCCGGTCCGGCGTCGCCGGCAGCGGTCAGCCACATGTGTGTCATCTCTGTCGAGTGCACATCGTCCGTCATGCCGGAGCCGTTGATCGTATTCTCAGGTCCCTGGCCGGGCATGGAACTGGAGGCAGTGACCTTGATCGACTGGCCGGCGACTACATAGGCCACGGGCTCGGTCGTGAAGCTCCAGACGTCGCCCTTGAAGATCGTGGAATCCGGCGCGACACTCACTTCATCGATCCGCCAGTAGTAGGTCGTGCCGAACGCCAGACGCCCTGGGTCATACGCGTTTGCATCGTGCCCCTGACGAACCAGCACGCCCCGCGGGTCGGCAAGGGTGGCGCTATTGACATCGTCGAAGACTGTGCCCAGGTAAATATCATGAGTTCCGGCATCGCTGCCTGCGGTCCAGCCAAGAACAAGATCGCGAGGCACATCGGCCTCTTCCGCTGCCGGTCTGGGGTCGTTCGCTTTTGCAGGATCACCGCCCATCACGTCTTGAAATGTCGTACCGATGCGGATCTCGTCCACGAAGAACTTGGTGCCTGCGATATTGAGGAGATCGAACTGGCTTTGGTCCAGGTTCGGCTTATTGGCAGTCCAGTTCCTGCTGGAGAGATCGGGTTTCAGAGCAACCAGGGCGTCGAAGGCCTTCTCGCTCATCGCGTCCGTTTCCAGAAAGCCGACGACCGTGATGACATCCTCCCCGCCGGTGTCCGCGTCCCATTCGATCTTGCCGACAATGATGTTCGCCGCACCGAATCCGTCGGAGTCGGATGCGACCCATGGCATCGTCGCCGTCGCGTCCGGTGCTTCCTTGGCGTCGTCCGTCCAGGCCGTAGCAGCGCCGCGGAGATTGTAGGCGACCCCTTCGCGAAAATACCGGGGCAGTATATCGGGCCTGTTGTTGCGAGGCGGACCCCCTCCGGCGCCGATTCCATTGCCGGAGTTTTGCAGCGAGAAGGCGCGATTGCCAAGCACGGTCGGATCGGTGCCGAGCATGAGATTCGGCGTTTCCTGGTTGCGGTCCCAGGCGTGCACCGCCACATAACTGAACCAGGTCGTGGTGCCCGACTGGAACGTCGCAGTCACCCTGGGATCCAGCGCAATGGACGCATCCATGTACCGGCCAATCTCGAAGTCCCTGTTCAGATCGGGCTCGCCCACATCCTCCGGGCCGGGGAGTCCGACATAGCCGCCCGCGGTACGCAGGTTGGCGACCACGCCATTGAACATGTTTCGCTGGACCGGCGGGCCGGGATCGACGACGATCCCCGAACGGTCACCTTCCTGGTGGACGCGCCAACCCACTCCGGGGTGGAGACTCTCTTCGCTTGCCCAAGCGCCGATCGTGCCCAGGGCGCCGCCCCGTCCGGTGAGACTTCCATCCGGGTAGGCGAACGGTTCGTAGACGAGTATGCGGGCTGACGTCGGCAAGCACATCAGCGAAACGACACCGATTGCGGCAAGACAAAACGACCTGTTCATTTGCCTTCCTCCTGCGGAATATGTGTCTGTTATGGCTGTTCGTCGGCGTCGGCGCCCGGGGTTGCCGACACCTGCCACTACGGCCGGCGCCATCCGTCCTCCCACACCAACAAGCAGGACAATCAGGCCCTCAGGGAATCTACAGCCCCTGCCGCGTCAATCCTGCAGGCATACCACTCCCATACCATAGCAGGAATTTGTGTTCCTGTCAACAATATCATGTATGGGATGGAACTTATTTTCGTGGTGAATCCAGCAACGAATCGCGGGATCGCCCCTCAGTACACCCATGACGGACCCGTACAGGCCGAGAAATGCCATTGTTGACAGAAGCATATCGATGCGGTACAATCCGACGGATGTCGCGTCGGAATGGGAAACGACACTCGTCGCCCTCAGTCCGAAGCGTACGGCGCCGGGAGTTCTTTCTTGGCGATTCTGTCTTCTTCGAGGGCAATATGTTGCTGTACCTCCATCATCAACGACGACAGTACACTCCAGAGGATTCAATGAACGCCAACGACAACCGGATGGAAGTGGCAGGGGGGAATCTTTTCGTGGTGGTGATCTTCTTGTCGATCATCTCCGGGTCGCTCTGTCGGGCCGCGGATTTCTGGGTCCCCGACGATGCGGGACGCATTACCCATGCCTGGACGGCCGACGAGTCTTTGACCCTGTGCATGCAGGGCCGCACTGTGGTGATGCAGGTTCGGTGTTCTCCCGATGGGGGCCTGCGATGCACCATCCGGTTCTTCAATGTGAAGAAGGACTATTTCAAGAGGGTCATGTATCAGGTCGGGCCCGATCCGAATCCCGCGGTTCAGGTCGATGGCCAGGCACTAAGATTCGAATCCCCGGCAGCAGCCACGTTTGACGGAATGCTCACGCTCACCTACCGCCAAGAGCATGGCGTCGTCGTCAGGAGGACGGTGTATCCATCGAACACGAAACCTCTGGTCATTGAGCAGTGGCAGATCCGCAACAACACGACAGGGGCGGTGAAGGTGGCCATCGCAGGCGACCGTCGAGCGATTCCCGGCACGGTCAACGGCAAGATCGAGGAGTCTGACCTGCTCGTCGAATTGATTCTTCCTGACCTCCAATCGGCCACGCTGGAACCCGGCGAGGCGATCTCGTTCGTTCGAAGACTGCAGTGCAAGCTGGTTTCGGACGCCGATCTCAAGTTCGATGTCGATGCCGAGCACCGCGACAGGCGTGCTTTGGCCGAGGCGGCCTATCGTGGTCCGGGACGCCTGGAGACGCCTGACCCCATGCTCGACGTGGCGTTCGCGTTGCAGAAGTTCCACGTGCTGGAATGCCCGATCGAGACCTACAAGGGCGTGATCACGCACAACGGGAGCCTGCGGTACTCGCCCGGCATATGGGCGAACGATCCCGTGGAGTACTCCAGCCCCGTCTTTCCGTTCTTCGGCAATCCGCAACTGAACGAAGCGGGCTTGAACATGTATCGGATCTGGCAGGACTACTGTGAACAGAATGGGATTGACCCGTTCCCCGGGTCTTTCGAGCATCCGGACCTTCGTCTGGTCCAGCGAGGTCGCGGCGACAACGCGATGGTGCTCTACGCGCTGCCGAAGTACCTCATGTTCCTGGGCGACCGGGCGGCGGCGGAAGAGCTATGGCCTCTGGTCGAGTTCAGCGCACAATCGGTGGACGACCACAAAACGTCGGAGGGGGTGATCGCCTCGCGGACCGACGAAATGGAGGGCCGTTATCCGACGGGCTCCGCCAATCTGAGCACTTCGTCGCTGGCCTACGGCGGCTACCGTCTGGCGGCCAGGCTGGCGCACGCCCTGGGGAAGATCGACAGAGCGGGCGAATTCGAAAACCGGGCCGCCTCGCTTCGCAGGGCCATCGAAACGTACTTCGGGGCCGAAGTCGAAGGGTTCACGACGTATCGCTACTTCAAAGAGAACACGACTCTACGCGGCTGGATCCTGTTGCCTCTGGCGATGGGCATCACCGAGCGCCAGCAGACGACCGTCGATGCTCTGATCTCCGACAAGCTCTGGCCCAACCGTCTTGCCGGCGGCGACATTCTGGCCGAATCCACCCGCGAAACCGAGTGGGCGAGAGAGACGTACTACGCCTTGCGCGTCTTGTTCAAAGCGGGGCGAACGGAGGACGCCTTGAGACTGACTCAGTGCGTGGTGAAGGCCCAGGTCTTTGGCAACGAAGGTCCGTATCCGGACGAAGATGCAATCGATATGCTCTGTCCCGGCTCGCTCTATCCGCGTGTGTTCATCGAAGGCGCGTTCGGCATCGTTCCCACGGGACTCGATTCGTTCGAATGCACGCCCTGGCTGCCGAGCGCGTGGCCCCAGATGGCGTTGCGCGACATGCGTGCTTTCGGCCACGCTTGGGACATGGTCGTCGAACGCGTCGACGGCAAGCAGAAGATCACCGTCAGCGGCGCGGATAAGCAGGTCATCTTCACCGACATCGGACCCGCGGGACGAACCTATTCGGTCTCCTTCAAGGGAATGTCCAAAGACAAGGCACAAGCGCCTGCGGGCGCCGTCTGGGCGGAACGCCAGGGGAGCCTGCAGTGAGGAGCGACAGCATGAGACATCGTGATCGCGTGGCTCTGGCGCTGGCCCATGAGGAGACAGACAGATGCCCCATGCAAATCAGCTTCACGCCCGAATTCGCAACTCGGCTCGAACAGGAGATCCGCAGAGGAACGGGGAAGCTGCATAATCCGCATGGTGGAGGAAACACCTACGAATTGGAACGGAGTCTGGGACAGGACCTGCTCCTGACCTCGGTAGGATGGGCCAACAACTACTATCAGACGTGCGAGCCGGGCGGGGAGTACGTCGATGAGTGGGGCGTCGGTTGGCGGGCCGTCCCTTATGAGACCCGATTCGGCCGGGGCATCTATACCGAGATGGTCGGGCACCCGCTGGCCGATGAGAAGCGCCTGGATGCCTACGCACCGCCGAACCCCAACGATCCCAGGCTCTATCACGATGCACGCAGGTTGATCCAGGAGCATGGCCAGGAGTACTGGATCGTGGGCGTAACGGTCACGACGATCTGGGAGACGGCCTGGGCCCTTCGCGGCCTGGAACGGATGATGATGGATCTCATCGAGAATCCCGAGCTTGCGGCGCGCATTCTCGACATCCCCTACAAGTACCATCTCTCGGCGGCCGCGAAGCTCGTGGAGTTGGGGGTGGACATGATCTGGCTGGGCGACGACATAGGGTGCCAGAAGGGGATGATCATGTCGCCTGACATGTGGCGGCAGACCCTCAAACCCAGGCTGGCGGCTTTCATTCGGACGCTCAAGGAGATGAACCCCGAGGTCAAGGTGGCCTACCACAGTTGCGGCAACATCGGCAGGGTGATAGCCGACCTTGTGGAGATCGGTGTCGACGTCCTCAACCCGATACAGCCTGCGTGTTTCGATATAGAGCACCTGAAGGAGGCGTTTGGCGATGTGCTGTGCTTCTGGGGCTCGATCGATGAGCAGCACACCCTGCCGTTTGGGACGCCGGAGGATGTCCGGCGGGAAGTGCATGACCGAATCAGGGTCCTGGGCAGGCGGGGAGGCCTCATCTTGGGGCCGACACATCACGTGCAACTGGACACGCCGATGGAGAACTTCCAGGCGATGGTTGACGCGATCACCAGTCCATCGACGAGATGAACTCAGGATTCGTGCACACAGGAGAAGTGGAATGATACGAGAGAGACGCTTGCCATCCGCGGCGTGCCACGGTTTGGGATTCCTTGTTGCCTTCATGGCCATGTGTGGGGTCGTTCGCGCGGAGGTCGTGGTCGTTCCGTCAGGCCGGACGCTGGCGATCGAGAATGACGTGGTCAGATTCGAGTATGATCTTTCCACGGGTCGCTATAACGCGATCGACAGGCGGGACCAATCGGTGTGCATCAAGGATGGTTTCTTTCAGGCCAATGACCTCACCACGACGACACCGGGGCTTGAACATCACTGGCAGAGCAAGGCCATATCGGATGAATTGGGCGACGGCCAGACAATCCTCATCGAAAGCGGCCGTCCTGGGCGGGTGACGCTGCTGTTCCAGGTGACTGTCTATGAAGACAGGGGATGCATCGTTCTTGCGGGGGGCATCGAAAACCGGACCGACCATCCCGTTCAACTGAAGGTGATCAAGCCGGTCTCAGAAGCGATTCTGTTCAACGGATTCAGCATGGCCGACAACTTCCGCCTGGTCGATGGGTATAGTGGCGGCGAGCCTCTGGAGTGGGGAGCGCGGGCATACTCACCCGTTCACAAAGGCAACTACATTCACAGCCGCAATAATGTGTTGATGACCTTTCGTGAGCAGCAGACACGGCGTTCCCTGGGGATGGGCGGGCTGACCTATCACGACTTCGAGAAATTCGCCACGGTCAGCCAGCCTCGGCGTGTGGAATTGGCGGCTGGCCGAAACGGCAATTCGTCGCTGGTCTGCTACCTCAACCTGCCCGACGACAGGGCAGACACCGGTCCAGCCGGTGAATCGCTGCGTGTGCAGCAAAGCCCCGCAAGGCGCCGGTTCAGCTATCTGGCGCTGTGGGGAGAGGAACTTGCCACAGCAGCCGCCGGAGAAGAAGGCGTAGACTTGGAGGCCGAGAATCTGGACGTGAATCACACGTATCGTCTCGGTTTCTCCTGGTGGCACACGGACAACGAGGATCGCATCCAGTCGGTATCTGTGGAGAGCGGAAACGGCGAGATCCGGCGCGTTCTCCTGGATGAGCAAAGGCTGCCGATGTGGAGCAGGCAAAGGAAGGAAGACCCTCAACAGGTTGAACTGGTCCTGCCACGGGAGGTATACAGCTCCGGTAGCATACGCATTCGGTTCCAAGGCGGGACGGATAGTCCACAGGCCATCGTGAATGAGGTTTGGCTGCGTAAAGGACCTGTGCCTCTGCTGGACGAACACCTGACCTCGGTCAACGCCGGCCTGCGACCCCGACGCACGATGACGGGCAGCCTGTATGCGGAGGACCCCGTGGGCAAGCGGGTTGATCCCGGCGTTCGCTACCTGCCCGACGACCGGTTCTACGTGGACTTCATCACGAGGAACCCATTCGAGAACCTGGAACAATACGGGCAGGCCATTCGGGCCGCACAGAAGATCGAGTTGAACATGTACGACTTCCCTACGGTCTGCCTGTGGTACGCGCACCATGGGGGCTATGGCGGCGGCCAAGCCAAGAACGATACCGTCGGTGCGGTGGCGGAGATGGAGAACATTCGTCGGTCGGGCTTCCTCGAGTTCTCGCGGGCGGCTGTGCGGCTGGTCCCCGACTGTTACGCCAAGAACAATCAGCAGGGCTGGTGGGACGACGAGCATTTCCAGAAGCATGGCAGCACCAATCTGGGCGATTTCACAGGGGGGACCTACAAACCGCCATACGAGACGTCTGAGAAATGGGGAAAGGCGGTTACCGAACGAGGAGGCATCCCCCTGACCTATTCCCAGACCGGTTTCCGCTCGGAGGATTATGCGTTCGCATTTCCCGAGCACATGCTTTTCAACAATCCCACGGCCTGGAGACACGAGTCATACAAGCGTCCCCTCGACGATGACGAGTTCTGGGGCAACGCCTGGCTGAAGAACTACCGTCTCTGGGGGTACGATTACACGGACCCCGGCTTCATCGAACACATGCGCAAGGTGTACGCCGCATATCGTGCGGGCGGCATCAAAGGACTGATGTTCGATTATCCGGCGACCGGGTGGGCCGCCGCCGGCGGGATGGAAGATGTCTATGCCACCACAGCCGGCGCGTATCGGAACATCTTTCGGTTGGCGAAGGAAGGTCTGGGGCCGGAATGCTACATCCACGAACGCAGCTTGGAGCGAGGCTCAGACATTACCCTGGGGCTGGTCGCCTCGCAAAGGACCGAGAACGACACTGCCCGTATCTCGCCGGACATGGTAACCCGTTGCGGTCTCCGCTGGTACAAGAACCGTGTGGTCGTGAACAACGACGCCGATTCGAAGAACATCTGGCGATTGCGCGAGGATCGGGACGCCGTCCGAAGTCTGCTCACGATGTCGTACGTAACGACCGGGCGGCTGCTGCTGGCGAACAGTTTCGGTCAGTTGTCGCCGGAGATCATACACGATCTGACACGGGTCTACCCGTTCCATACGACCCCCAAGAGCGCCAGACCGGTCGATGCCTTGATCGAGAAGTATCCGAGAATCTACGACTTCGAGGTATCTCCGGATTGGCACCAGGTGACCTTCTATAATCCCAGTGCCTCGGATGCAATGGATGTCGCGGTCTCGCTTGCCGGCGATACCGCGGAGGGGACGCTGGGACTGAACGCGCGGAAGCGTTACTACGTGTCCGATTTCTGGAACGATGCTTTCATAGGTGAACTCCCAGGGTCCGGAAGTCTGACCCAGCGTCTTCGTCCCGGAGAGGCGCGCATGATGTCGGTTCATGCAGTCGCGGATCATCCGCAGTTCATCTCCACGAATCGACATGTCATGCAGGGATACGTCGATCTGGTCCGAACGGAATGGCTGGCGGGACGAAATCTTCTGCGGGGAATCAGCAGGATCGCCCGGGGCGACAGCTACGAAGTCACAATCGCGACCAACGGTTACCAGGCCCGATGGGCGACGGTGAACGATCCGGATACAAAGGCTCAACTCGCAACGATCGGAAATGGACTCGCGAAGCTGACGCTCGTCAGGGCAGAGAGCGCCATTGTGGAATGGACCGTCGGATTCTGACAGACGTTCTTGCGCCGGGCCGGAACGGAGGCGGTGGCGTTCATCGTGGGAGTTGAGCTTGCCGGAACGCCGCATCTGTTTCGGGGTCTTTGGGCCTGTGTCTCAAGAGGTTCCCAGGTCCCCTGGCACGGTCGAACGGATACGTCGAGTTAGGAAACTGTTCTGAAAGAGGGGTTCAAGATGCGCCGAATCGAAGCCATGTCGTGTATGCTGTTCGTTGTGTTGTGCTGCGAGGTGGATGTCCTCTCTCAGAATAACCAGGGGAAGATGCCTCAGGAGGATGTTGTCCACGTTCCGGCCGTCGGAACCGGTCTGTGTGTGAGCAACGTGTTTCAGACGAATATGGTCTTGCAGCGGAACAAGCCCATTGTGATCTGGGGCTGGGCGGATCCGGGTGCGGCAGTAGTGGTTTCATTTGCGGACCAGACCGTTGAGACCACCGCGAAGGCGGATCGATCGTGGAAAGCGACTCTGGGGGCCATGCCGGCCGGCCGTACCCCACGGACGATGACGATTTGCGGAAACGATCGGACGCTGAAACTGGAGAATATCCTGGTCGGCGACGTCTGGGTGCTTGGCGGCCAGAGCAACATGGAGTTCGAGATCAGCAAGGTGGACGACGGGGAATTGGAGATCGTTTCCGCGAACTTCCCGCAGATCCGCCTGCTCACCATGCCTCAGGGCAAAGGCTTCGATTCGGTCAAGAGCTTCGAACGGCTCCATGAGTGGAGTTCGTGGTTCAGCCGGCACTTCCGCAAAGGCGACTGGGACGTGTGTTCGCCTGAGACCGTGACGGAATTCTCGGCCATCGGATACGTCTTCGGTCGACGCGTTCACATGGCCACCCAAGTCCCGATCGGACTCATTGACGCCTCCGTCGGGGGAACCACGGTAGAAACATGGACGCCGGAAGCCGTGTTGCAGAAGATCGAGGGCCGCGAAACCCAGGAGAAACTCCAGGAGTGGCGGGAGAAGATCGCCACCTACGACGCCCAGGCCGATCTGCAGGAACGAATCGCCAATTACGAACGGAGGAAGAAGACATTGGCAGAGCAGGGCAATCCTCTGCCGGCAAGCAGCGAGCCTCCGAGCGACCTGAGGCCAGGTCCGGCTGCCGACATGAACCGGCCCGGCTATTGTTACGCAAGTGTGATTCGGCCCTTGGAAGGACTCTCCGTCAAAGGAGCAGTCTTTCACCAGGGCTTCAACAACTGTTTCGACGGATCTGCCGGGGCGAGGATGTATTACCAGATCTTCCGTCATATGATCACCGCCTGGCGATCGGCGTTCCACGATGAGCGGATGCCCTTTTGCATCATATCCTTGTGCACCGCCGGGGAACCGCAAACCCTGGAGTACTATCTCGAACCGATGTACGATGCCGGTGCTTTCATACGAGAAGCGCAGTATAAGACGTTTCGCGACTTCTACGATGCCGGAGACAAGGGAATCGGCTTCGTCAGTTCATTCGACCTGCGAAAGAGCTGGTACCACCCTCAGATCAAGGTTCCTGCAGGGGAGCGCGCCGCGAAATGGGCCCTGGCTTCTCTGTACCATTGTTGGGACAGGCGCGACGCTGATGAGTACTGGCTTCCCCCGTCGATCGAGGATGTGAAGATAGGCGCCGGCAGGATCCGGCTGATGATGAGCGCCTCGGTTCAGACGAAAGACGATAGCGACGGCCGCATGATGGGATTCGCCATCGCCGGAGAGGACCGCCATTTCTATCCTGCAGACGTCCAGTGGTATACGGACGGCAAGGTGGACAACCGCAATCAGCCTGTGTACCAACGTGACAGCCTTGTGCTGAGCAGCCCGTTCGTCCCCGAGCCGGTCCATTACCGCTATGCCTGGGCGCGGAATCCTATCGGGAATATCGTCAGCAACCGTGGCGTGGCGCTTGCGGCGCAGCGAAGCGACGATTGGATTCTTGAAGAGACTCCCGAAAAGATCACTTCGCCAGAAAACGCGCCGCGCAGGTATATCGACAACCAGATTCGCAAGATGCTCAGACAGGGGGATATCGAGCGGCGCATCCGGGTGGCTGAAAGGACCCTCGCCGAACTGAAACCGATCTCCGACAAGGCCGACGCCGACCGGTAAGAATGGAAAGTGATCCGTTGCCGGGAGGGACAACAAGCGATTGCCATTGTGAAGCCGCTCAGTGGTCAACGAGTTGAGTCCTGCTTTCTTGAAAGGATTACATACGTGCACGCCCACATTACCACAACGCCTGCTACGGGCTTGGTCATGAGTCGGTTGGCAAACAGAATTGGCTCGCTTGCATGTTCGTTTCTGATTGCCCTGCTTCTGGGTGGGCCCGCCTTGGGCGGTTCCCTGGTCTCCCCAGACTTGGTGTCGCCCGAGACGTTCAGCGTTCCTCCGCTGGAGGCTCGGCCTGGAGCGTACTGGTGCTGGCTTAACGGTTACGTCGACCGCAACCAGATCACACGCGAAATGGAGCAGGCCAAGGCACTGGGCATGCGAGGCTTTGAGATATGGGATGTCGGAGTCATCCGACCGGTAGGGATCGTTCCTGTCGGCCCTGCTTTTCTTGGCGAGGAATCGCTCAAGTCGATCCAGCATGCCATGACCGAAGCGAAGAGACTGGGCCTGGAGCTGGGTATGATCGCTGCCAGCAGTTGGAATGCAGGCGGATCATGGGTGAAGAAATCGGATGGGAGCAAACGTATCGCAAGCAGTGCGGTTGACGTTAACGGACCGAGGGAGTGGGATCGGATTCTGCCGTTGCCTTGCGAGACGGACACATACTTCCATGATATCTCCGTTCTGGCGGTTCCTCGGTCCGCCGGCAAAGAGCTCGTCTCCCTCGATAGCGTGATCGAGTTGACGGACCGGATGGACGACAAGGGACGGCTGAGGTGGAATGTCCCGGAGGGAGACTGGACGATCATGCGTTTTGTGTGCCGGGGCACGAACCAGGGGCTGGTCGTTCCGAGTCCGAAGTCGAAGGGCCTGATTATCGACCATCTCAGTGCAGGCGCGACGGAAAGGCACATGCTGCACATGATCAACAAGCTCGCCGAAATCGATCCCGGACATAAGATCCTGACGATCCTGTCGCATGACAGTTATGAGGTTCATCCTGCAAACGACTGGACGGAAGATTTCGTCGATGAGTTCAAGAAACGTCGGCGCTACGATCCCGGCAGGTATCTGCCGCTCCTGGAAGGCTGGAAGCTGTCGGACAAGGACATCCAAACCCGTTTCTGGGCCGACTATCGCAACACCGTGGGCGAACTGATTACCGAGCGACACTTCCGTTTGAGCCGCGAGATTCTGAACCGTCATGGGATGAGGCTCTGCGCCGAAGCCGGCCACGGCGGCGCTCCGCGGGTCGATCCGATCTGGGCCATGGGCGAAGTCGATATCCCGCGCGGCGAGTTCTGGAACGGACGGCAGTTCTGGGTAACCAAGGAGGCGGCCAGTGCGGCCAATCTCTACGGTCGGCGGTACGTCGATTCCGAGTCCTTCACCGGCTGGCGGCATTGGCTGGATGGGCCCGCTCACTTCAAACAGCTCTTTGACGTGGCTATTTGCGACGGGCTCAATCGCTTGACTTTTCACACCTTCGCCCACAATCCCCCCGAGGCAGGTCTTCCGGGCTATGCGTACCACGCCGGTGAACATTTCAACGCCAACAACACTTGGTGGAAACAGTCCGGTCCCATGCTGGAATACATGGCACGTTGTTCGTATATGATGCAGCAGGGCGATTTCGTTGCCGATGTCTGTTTCTATTATGGCGATCACGCTCCCAATCTTGTACCGCCCAGACGGATCGATCCGAGCCTCAAGCCCATCCATCCCCCCGACAAATGCCTCCATTGCGGCAGGGACCTTCCCGTGGATTTCCAGCCTCTGGGCAGCGGATACGGCTATGACTACATCGACGCACGCTCAATACTCGAGCGAATGCAATTCGATGCGCGCGCAGGCCAGTTGACCGTGGGGAATATGCGATACAGACTCATGGTTTTGCCCGATTACGACCATATCTCTCTGGAGGTCCTGGGGAAGATCCAGCAGCTTATACAGCAAGGCGCGACCGTGCTTGGTTCGGTTCGGCCGATACGCACCAACACCCTGACGGATTATCCACAGGCAGACCGGCAAGTCGAGGCGATCACGGGACAATTCTGGCCGAAGTCGGACTCGGAAGAAAACGCAACGAGCCGGACATTCGGGAGGGGCAGGGTCTACATGAACATGACGTCTCGCGAGGTCCTTGCCCATCTGGGTGTCAAGCAGGACTTCACTGTCTTGAAAGGCGGTTCACAAGAAGGCCCCCTGCGGATCGATTACATACACCGTCGCTGCGAAAATGCCGACGTCTACTTTGTCTGCAACAGCGCCAAAGAAACGAAGTCTCTTCTCTGCAGATTCCGGGGCGCCGACGGCAGGCCCGAGGTATGGTGTCCGGTCACAGGGATGATATGTCTGGCGAACGTCGTCCAACGCCATGACGATCGGGCCTGCGACATCGCGCTTGATCTTCCGGCGTTTGGGTCGGCGATTGTGGTGTTCAGACGTGACGGCGTGGCGCCTGAAAGGACTGCCGAGCCCCCTGCGACCGAATCGGCCGAACGGACCTTGGTCGAGGGTACGTGGACTGTCAAATTCCAGCCCGGCAGACTCGCTCCTGAGTCTGTTCAGTGGGACAAGCTCATCGACTGGACAACGTCGGAGATTGACGGGATCAAGTATTTCTCGGGCACGGCGACATATTCCACGCAGTTCGAAATGCCCGTGAATGCACGAATGGATCATTGGCTGGACCTTGGCGAAGTGCGTGAGGTTGCCGAAGTGAGCCTGGACGGTAAGCCACTCGGCACTGCGTGGACGTATCCATTCCGTGTGAGAGTCCCTGCAGGACTGTTGACGCGGGGCATGCGTGAGCTCGAAGTCAAAGTGACCAACGTCTGGAACAACCGCCTTGTGGGCGACAAGTTCCTCGATGCAACTGAGCGGATTACCCGCACCAACATGCAGCATGTACAGGATAAGAACACTCCCCTGGTGCCCTCAGGCTTGCTCGGCCCGGTGACGCTTGGGCCCGCAAGATGAGGGTCAGGAAACGCATGCCACGCGTCCGGGGCTACGTGTATCTTGAGTCTTGGGAAATCTGAGCGTTCAGACCAGGGTGTCGCTGGGGGGCCGCCGCAGCGTGGCGATATGAGCTTGGCCGAGGATCGTCGGTTGTTCTTTTGCCCCTTGTCATCCGGCGCGGAGCGACCTTACTCCTCGTAAGGCAGCATCTCCTTTCGATACTGCGAGGGGGTCTTGCCGGTTTCACGACGGAAGAAACAGTAGAGCTTGTCCGGACCTGGAAAGCCCATGATCTTGGCGATCTGGGAGATCTGCAAATTCGTGTCGGAAAGAAGTGCGAGCAGCCGCCGAAGACGCACGCGCGCGATCTCGTCGTGTACGCTGCGTCCCAGCCGTGTCTTGAACTTGGCATAGAGACTGCGACGGGATACGCACAGCGCACTGACCACGTCGTTGACCTGGATCATCTCGCCGGCGTGGTCTCGTATGAAGCGAAGCGCGGAGGACACCTCTGGGTCATCCACGGCGATGATGTCGGTGGATGCTCTCCTTATCACAAGCGCGGGCTCGACAATGATGTCTCGCGGCTTTCTTCCTTCGATCAAGCGGCTCATCAGTGCGGCGGCCTGATACCCCGCTTTTTCCAGATTCATCGAGATGCTCGAGAGCGGAGGCGTCGTCATCATGCATCGGAGTTGGTCGTTGTCGGCCCCGAGTACGGCGATCTCCTCCGGAATGGCGTAACCGGCCAGCTTGCAGGCCTCGAGAATATGCTGGCCACGGTCGTCGTTGCAGGCCATCAGGCCCAGGGGCTTGGGCAGGCTGTCGAGCCATTCGATGATCAGCGAGTATTCTCTCGTCCAGGATTGCGGCGCCTTGCTTTGGGTCGGGCGGTAGAGATGGACCCTGTGCCCTCTTTGCTCCATAGTCTTGCAGAAGCTCTCGCAGCGAGCCTCGGACCAGAACAACTGATTGTAACCGCAAAAAGCGTAGTGCGGCATCCCACAGTCCAGAAGGTGTTCGGCTCCCAGTCGCCCGATTTCCTCATTATCGCTGAGAATACAGGGGATCTCTTCCGGCTGGCTCTCGATGTCGAGGGCGATGATGGGCACGCCAAGATCGCGTACGCGCTGAGAGAGAAAACGGCCCTGCAGGACCACGCCGTCAAGGGGCACCCGATCGATCCATGAGAAGAACTGTCGTCGTTCGATGGACCCGCGCAGATAGAAGGGCGGCGGCGTCACGAACATCAAAGGGCGGTGGATCTGAGAATAGTGGGCGAGTCCGGAGAGAATCCCACGGGCGAATTCTCGCGACGTCTCCACCAGGATCAGGATGCGAGGTATCCGTGTCGTGCTCATGCGATTCGCGGCTCCAAAGGCGCCGATTCAAGCAGCCTTCCCAAACACGCCTGCGACTGGCCAAAACAACCGCATGCCGCGGCACGCGGCGGCCGGCCATACAACATGCCTTCATTGTGAACCGCGTGCCGTCCCAGATGACTCATTCCTCAGCAATTCAATCTTCTGGAAGGTCATGCCATAGTGGCCGCCGGGCGGGTTCACCGGGTGCGGCTTCTGGTTCTGATCCAGCGAGAAATTCCCCGAATAGAGCAGCCACATCGTCACCCCGTCATCGCCGATGAATTTGGAGGGGATGTTCACGAAGTACGCCTGCGTTCCGAACTCTTTCATGTAGGTGACGATTTTCCAGCCGCCGTCGAGGCGTTTGGTCTTCCCGTCTGTCCAGGGCGAATAGAGGATGTCGTTCTCGGCCCACGTTGGGTACCAGGTGTCGCCATACCGGAAACCGCTCTTGACGCCGAGAAAGCGGATCGCATGGAACGAACCAGAGCGTTCAAACGGGCAGTCCTGGGGAATCTCGCTCGGCCAGGTGAAAGGATCAAACCGCAAGACCTGCGGTTTCAGGCCGTCGGTCAGGTTGTGCCCGCCGAGGAAGGCGTTCAACGGCGCCTCGGGAGACGCAGAGACTGCAACTGTCGTCTGCGGCCACGCGCTTGTCTCGCAGGCCAACCACAAGGCCAGCATGAAGCTCAATCGTTTCATATTCAGCAACCAATCCAGTTCCGTATTCTCTCTCGGGCTCTTGGTGTTCGCGGTTACCAGCATGTCAAGACCGCGTGTCAGTCCTGCCTGCGAGAATCAACAACAAAACGAGAGCCTAGGCTGTGCTCCTGGCCATCTTCCGCCCTTGTGGAAAGGCGACCGTCAGGATCTCCGGGGCCCAATCGCAGCGCCTGTATACGCGGAAGCTCACGATGCGTCACGCGCATTGCAGTTGGCTAAGTTCAGATTCAGCACCTCTTTGAGAATCAAAGAAACCGCTCCCATGGCGGCACTCCGCACTCCGAGCGTTACCGGCAGGATTTTCACACGTCTGCCACGCTTGTTCATGACTCTCTTTTCGATCTGCTCCCTGAGGCCCGCAAAGAACAGATCGCCGGCCTGCGAGACACCGCCGCCGACTACGACCGCCTGAGGATTCAGCAGGCTGATCAGTCCGGCGATTCCAGTGCCCAGGTACTCCATCGCCTGACGGAACACCTCGCGCGCCACCGCATCTCCCTGTTGGGCGGCGGCCGCAACCATCTCGGCACTGACCGTGGCAAGATTGTTGTGGCACATCTGTCGCAACATACTCGGGCGTCCTTCTGCCAAGGCGTTCTGCGCCGAGACTCCGATCGCTCGCCCTGATGCCAGGGCTTCTAAGCAGCCGTAGTTTCCGCACATGCAGCGGGTCGTGCTGTCCTTGTCCAGAATGAAGTGTCCAAATTCGCCGGCGAAGCCTTCCGCCCCGTACAGGACTTGTCCATCGATGACAATCCCGGAGCCGATGCCGTGCCCGACGTTCACACACACGAAGTTCCGAAACTTCTTGCCTACGCCGTAATGCAGTTCGCCGAGGGCCATGACCCGAGTTACATTGTCGAATATGATCGGCAGGTCGCAACTGCGGCTCAGGGTACGCCGAATCTCCACATTCTTCCATCCGAAATCAGGCGAGAAGGTGACGATCTTTCGATCTCGATCGATCAGGCCGGCCACGGCCATCCCGATGCCGAGGATCCGTTTCGCATCCACGCACGAATCCTCAGCGAGCCGTCTTGCGACGATCTCAACCCTTCGCAATACACCGGTGGCCCCGGTCTGGACTTCCGTAGGGATCCGAATTTCGGAAATCACCTTGCCGTTCAGATCGGACAGCACCCCATAGATATGGGTGGTTCCCAAGTCAATCCCGATGACCAGATTCTGCTCGGCATTGAACCGGATCAGCACTGGAGGCCGTCCTCCCTGCGGCTGTCCCTCTCCCACCTCGATGGCCAGTCCGTGCGGCTTGATCAGTTCGCCGACCACCCGCGTCACCGTCGGCGGACTCAGCCCGGTGATCTTGGAAATATCGGCCCTGGATATGGATTTACGCTCACGGATCACATTGAGGATTTTGACTTGGTTGAGCCGCCTTACATAGGCGCTATCCGCGTTGGGCGAGTCATCTCTCACGTGCCATACCCTTCGCTGAACGTGCGAAGAAACGGAAAATGCAAGTTTGTTACACCCTGTAAATATTATAGCAAAGTCTTCCTGAGTCAAGGGGATTCTCCGTCTTTGCATATCCTGGCCGGACCTTCGCCGACCAAGGGTCTGATCTCGTAAGGGTCTTCTTCTTGCGTCTCAGGACCGTTGTGGATGCCGAGCGAATACGTGATGCCCGGCCCCTCTATCGGATCGACTATGGCGCAGATGCTTCTGAACGGACCGAAACGCCACTGGCGGGGCGGGGCGCTGCTCGCCAATCATAGGGGAATCACCCTGACGAGAATGCTGCGGCCACAAAAAAACCTCGTTCGAAGGATCCACTGGCTATTGACTTTGTAACACCCTGAAATTAAAATCTCCACGTGTGGGATGGTCGCAGCCGTGCGGTGGTCATTGTTCTCGCGATGCTATGGTCAGGAATTGCGTGCAAGACTGAGATCGGAGATACGACATGTACAGCGGTCGGTTGGTTGGGTTGTGTGCTGCGGCGGTGCTCATCACTGTTGTCATGCCTGTCGTGCTCCCGAGGGTTCAGGCAAGTCTGGACAGTGGTGCGCCTGCAAGGTCTTTCATGTCGGTGGTCCAGTCGAATCTGCAGGACAGGGGTGGTGCGGCGCCTTTCAGCGAGCCGGCGGATGCCAGCGGGAGGATGGACAAGGTTCGATTCGATCCCGTCGTTCGGCAGATCGAGGGATGGACCGTATCGGTGGATCCGAGTCTGCTGGAGGGCGAGCACAGCGAAATGGGCGGCCAATCGCTGAAAATGCTCGCGAATCATCTCCAGAGAATCGCCATCCTTGTGCCGAAAGAGCAACTGGCGAGGATGCAGAAACTGGAGATCTGGATTGAGCACCATCACCCGACGCTGGGCGCAATGCAGTACCACCCGAGCGTGGGGTGGCTCAAGTCTCACGGGCACGATCCGCGCCTTGCGAAGAAGGTACACATCACGCGGGCCGAGAGCCTACTCTCGCGACACCAGATGATCAAGCACCCGGCGGTCGTGCTCCATGAGCTGGCGCACGCCTATCACGATCAGTATCTGGGCTTCGACGAGCCGCGAATCGTTGAAGCGTATGAGAAGGCGAAAGCGGCCGGCACGTACGAGAATGTGCTGCTGTACACCGGCCAGAGAGTCCGCCACTATGCGATGACCGATCAGAAGGAGTATTTCGCCGAGGGTACGGAGGCGTACTTCTATCGCAACGATTTCTACCCGTTCGTCCGGGCGGAACTGAAGGAATATGACCCTGTTCTGCACGATCTTCTCAGCGACATCTGGGGTCCCCTGCAATGACCGCTGTACCCCTCCGTTTCTGGACGATGCTGCTGTGTGTTGGGATGGCGATGGGATTGCCGCCGGGCCCGGGCGGCCCGTGGCGTCTCTGACGGGATCGTGGTCATGCACGAACTCTCGCGGTTCGTGCTCGAAACGCTGTTGAACTGTGGGAGATGCAATTATGATGGGCAAGAGTCTTCCTGTGTCACGTCGCCGGTTTCTCAAGAACACAGGTCTGCTGACAGCCACGGCGGCCCTGCCCGCTTGGGTCGTGCGTGAAGCGGCCGCCCAGCAGAGTCCGCCGGCGAGTGTGTCGCCCAACGATCGTATCCAGATCGGTCTGGTCGGCTGTGGCGGGCAGGGACAGGGCGACGCTCGGAACGCCGAACGGCTCGGCGCCAAGGTGGTGGCGATCTGCGACGTCGACGCCGAGCGTCTGGCCTCAGCAGCCAATCGCTTTCCAGACGCGAAGCGCTACGCCGACTTCCGCGAACTGGTCCGGCAGCGGGATGTGGACGCGGTCATCTGCGGGACCGTCGATCATTGGCACGTGCTGGTTTCGATGGCCGCCATGAAAGCGGGGAAGGATGTCTACTGCGAGAAGCCGCTGACCCTTACCATCGACGAAGGCAAGCGTCTCGTCGACGTCCAGAAGCAGACCGGACGTGTTCTGCAGACGGGCACGCAGCAGCGGAGCAGCATCTACTTCAGAATGGCTTGTGATTTCGTCCGAAACGGCCGTATCGGCAAGATCTCCAGGGCCGAGGTCTGGCTTCCGGCGGGCCTGCGAGAAGGGCCGTTTTCCACCTCGCCGGTTCCTGACGGATTCGACTACGACTTCTGGCTCGGCCCGACGCCCAAGACGCCCTACGTCAAGGAGCGTACGCACCGGACATTCCGCTATTGGTGGGAATACTCCGGCGGCACCATGACGGACTGGGGTGCGCACCACAACGACATCGTGCTGTGGGCACTGGACATGGACGATTCAGGCCCCGTCAGCATCGAAGGCAAGCCGCTTGTGGAGATGATCCCCGGCGGGTACACCGCGGCGAGCGAATACGCGGTCACGTACACCTACGCCAACGGCGTGGTCCATACCTGCAACAGCACGAAGGACAGCGCGTGGAACGGCGCGGTCGTCAACAAGGGCGGGCAACTGCACGGGATCAAGTTCATCGGCTCCGACGGATGGATCTGGGTGACGCGAGATCAGATCGGCGCCAGCGAACGCGCCATTGTGGCCGACAAGCTCCCTGAGGATGCCAAGAGGGTCTATCACAGCGAGGACCACATGGGCAATTTCCTCGACTGTGTCCGTTCGCGCCGAGCCACGATCTGCCCAGCCAGTGTCGGGCATCGGTCCGCGAGCTTGGCGCACCTTGGCGTCATCGCCATTCGCTTGGGCCGAAAGCTCCAGTGGGACCCGGTCCATGAGAGTTTCATCGGCGATGCCGAGGCGCAAGGGCACGTGTCCCGGCCGATGCGACAGCCCTATGGCTACGATATGATCTGAGTGTCGGTGAAGGCGATCGTTCCCACGGTTTGCGAATTTGTCTGCCGAAAGGGAATTGGGAATGAATACGAGTGTCATGCTGTATGGTATCCTCCTCTTGTCGGTACTGGCAGGGGCCTGCGGTGGCGCTGCGGAGCCGCCCCACATCGTGATCATCTATACCGACGATCTGGGCTTCGGCGATCTTTCCATCTACAATCCGAAAGCGGCCTACCAAACGCCGCGTATCGACAGGATGGCCAGAGAAGGCATCAGGTTCACGGATGCGCACAGCCCTTCGACCATCTGTTCCCCGTCGCGTTATGGGCTTTTTTCCGGGCAGCAGATCTTCAGGTCCACCGGCCGGGGGGGAGGCGCCTTCGAGGGGCCTGGCGGTCCCAGTTATCTCAAGCCGGGCACGCTGACCCTGGGCGACATGCTGCGGGCCAGGGGGTATCGGACCGGCGTATTCGGGAAGTGGCATGTGGGCCTGACCTGGTACGACGACGCCGGCAAGCCGCTCGGGGGCGGGTTTGACAACGCCAGGTTGATCAACTACGAAAAGAGCACCCCTCTGGTGGACGGCCCCAACAGAAGGGGGTTCGACGAATCCTACGTCACGCCGAACTGCCCCACCACCGATCCGCTCTACATCTACATCGAGAACGGAAGGGTGCCGGTGCCGGCCACGATCATGCACAAACGCAGCAATCTGCCGAACCTGGACGGATGGTTGTGGGACAACGACGAGGGATTCATGTCGGTGGGCTACGATTTCGAAAACGCCGACAAGATCTTCTATCAGAAGACCGTGGATTTCATCACGAATCACCTCGACCGGCATAAGGGCAGGCCTTTCTGCGCTGTGCTGTGCACCCAGATTGCCCACGCGCCCGTCCTGCCCGCGGAAGAGTTTCGTGGCAAGACCAAGGGAGGTCCCCGGGGCGACTTCGTCTGGCAGTTGGATGTCCTGGTCGGACGATTGCTGGACAAACTCGACGAACTGGGCGTGGGAGAGAATACCCTGGTGCTCTTGGGCTCGGACAACGGTCCGGAAGTCGTTCACTGCCACCGCATGAGGCAGGAATACGATCATGACGCTTCGGGCGGATGGCGAGGTATGAAGCGGGATGGCTGGGAGGGCGGCCATCGGGTCCCCTTCATTGCACGTTGGCCCCAGGCCATTCCCGCGGGGCAGGTTTCGAGACAGATGACCAACACCACGGACATCTTCGCCACGTTGGCGTCCGTAGTGGGATACGAACTGAAAGACGAGGATGCCACAGACAGCTACGACATGTTGCCCGTCATGCTGGGGATGCAAGCCCAGGACGATCCGGTGAGACCCTACATGCTGACCCAGAGCTTCCGAGGGGAATTCCAGATTCGCCAGGGCGACTGGAAGTACCTCGATCACAAGGGATCGGGAGGGAACGATTACGACGGAAACGGGATACTGCGGGCCTACAGACTGCCGGAACTGGCTCCCGATGCGCCGGGGCAGCTCTACAATCTGAAGGCCGACCCAGGCGAAACCACCAATCTGTACTTCAAGGAATCCGAGAAACGAAAGGAACTCCAGGCCTTGCTCGGCAAGCTGAAGTCCAGTGGACGCAGCGCCCCCACAGGGAGGAAACCCATGGGCATGAAGAACATCCGTCAATGAGGGCCAGTGAGAAACGGCTTCAGGAAGACAGAATAGGGGCCGACGCCGGGGTTGGGTGCTCGCGTCCACCAAGACAAAGAAGTGCAGGGAATAAGCTATGTGCAAGCGGAAGGCGTTCACGTTGATCGAGTTGCTGGTCGTGATCGCGGTGATTGCCGTGCTCATGTCCATTCTGATGCCGGCGCTGCACCGAGCACGCGAGCAGGGCAAACGCATCGCGTGCCAGAGCAATCTCAAGCAGATGTCCTTGGCGTGGATCATGTATGCCCAGGAGAACGATGGCAAGATCATGAAAGGGGTTCCCGGAACCGCCCCGGACAACTGCTGGGGAGACGCCGGAAGCAACACCGGAGGGACCGAACGGACGCGGCAGGCGGCTCTCATGACCGGCGCCCTGTGGCCCTACTGCGCGAACCTCAAGCTCTACAAGTGTCCGACGGGACGGCGGGGCGAGGTTCTCACCTACTCGATTCCGGATAGCATGAACGCCACCAGGCAGGACACCCCTGCCTCGAACAAGAACGGCAGCACCATCCTGTTCATCACCCGGCTGGACCAGATGCACAGCCCGCCGCCGTCGGAGCGTCTGGTTTTCATTGACGAGGGCTTTACATCCACCGGGTGTTTCTCGGTTCATTACGCCCGGTCGGAGTGGTGGGATGATGCGCCGATTCGGCATGGCGACGGGACCAATTTTGGCTTTGCCGACGGCCACGCCGGCTATCACAAGTGGATGGCGACGGAAACCGTCACGTACTTCCGGCCGCGAGCCAACAGTCGGGTAACCGGTTCGAAGTTTGCTCCGACGACCCTCGAAGGAAAGCAGGACTTGTATGATTTTCAGAAACTGGCCTGGGGAAAGGTCGGCTGGACGATCCAGTAGCGACCTCCCGTCCCGAAGTGCCAATGGCGAGTTGTCGGGCGTCATGGGTCGTGCGGCTCTGTCGCTCCAGAGCGCGATTGGGGCGGCCTGCATCGACCACCGCATGATGATCGCTCTGGCCAGCGCCTTTCGCGAATCCGTTCGGCATGTGATATTGTCAGGAGGCTCTATATGATGCGAAGATGTCACTGTCTTCTCTTGGGCTCTTCAATGGCGCTGCTGCTGGGTTCGATTGTACGCGCCGAATCTGCTTCGGACACCGATCTGTCCTCTGCAATGGATCGGCTCAAGAAACACATCCTCGGCGTGTCGGCGCTGGAAGCGGAACAAATCAATCAGCAGACGGTTATTATCCTGAAGAGGATTGATCGAATCGGGGCGACAGCCGACCGAATCAGCCAGGCTTTTGATCTGGTGGCGTGTTATGAGAGCACCGTTGGCCCCCTGTTCCTGAATGAAGCTACGCGGGGCGGGTTCCCGCGGAAGTCTACGGGCGGTTTGGAGCTGGACCGTGCGCTGTTTGCGGTCCAGCAGGGGCTCATCGATCACGCTTACACGCCCGCTCATATCGAGAAGTTCAGATCGATTCTCGATGGAGCCGCATTCAAGACGTCCTCCTATTTTCCAGGGGCCGTTGACAGGCCATCAGGCCCGACCGTGGTTCACGAGGTCGCCATCAACGCCTCACAACCGCCGTGCTGGGGGATTCCCGTCATGGACAACGAAACACCGGCGCGGCGGCCGACGGGGTGTTACCTGGCGCCGGGGAGTATTGTCGAGGTGACAGTTCCCCCTTCCATGGTGGGGAAGGGGTATGGCATTCGCGTAGGCGCACACTCGTGGGACCTCAGGGAAAAGCCTACGATCGCGCGTCTGGACCGTGTCTCGATCGTTTACCCCATTGAGGCGATCCGCACTGCGGTCGCCAATCCCCTGGGGGGAGGCATTTACATCGAGGTTCCATACCGAGCCGATGCGGGCATCGTGAGGGTGGGCATCGCGAACGCGGTCCGCGCTCCCTTCTTCTCCGCCCGACATTTCGACCGGACGACGCTCGATCAGTGGCAGAAGTCCGAGCGCCGGCATCCCGGTCCCTGGGCGGATTTCGAGTCGGATAAGTTCATGATGCAGGTGCCAACCCGATGGATCTACAACTTCGAAGACCCGGCGACCCTCATGGCCGACTGGGACAAGGCCATGGACGCTGTGTCGGAACTTTTCGGTCTGCCCCTGGTGCGGCCCAAGACGGTGCTCTATCTGCAGGTCGACGTCATCTTCAGAGGGAATGCCAACTACCCCGGATACCCCCAATCGAACTTTCGGTACGATCCCCTCAAGGTGGAAAGCGGGCACAGCAACCATTGGCTTCTCAAAGGGCCGCAGTCTTCCGGCGAGATCATATTCCACGAGTTGGGCCATGCGCATCTCTTCACCAAGTTCAGGGGCGAAGTGGAGGCCGTGGTCAATCTGCCCTATGTCGCTGTGCTGAATCGAGGTTTCGGCGTGGATCTCGATACCGCTTTCGGGAGGTCCTTCAGCAAGCCGTATGTTTCGTTGGAGCAGGCCGCGATGATGTGGATGGTCACGGAAAACTTCCGTAAGGGAAGACCGATGGACGTCTCCAACAGTCCGGCCAATGAGGTGCGATATCAGCACCGCGGCTACGGCAAATACGTGGAGATCGTTCGTCTCTTCGGGTGGAAGCCGCTCCAGGACTTCTGGCATTCGGTCAACTTGGATTATCTCAAGGGCATAGAGTATTCGCGGAACGCCGATCCTACGGACAGCCGCATACTGCGGATGTCCAGGACTGCAGGAGCCGATCTCAGACCCCTGATTCACTTCTGGGGCGTCCACCCCGAGGACAACGCCGCGTTGGGACAGGCAATGACGAAAGAGGGACTCAAGCCGTCGCCGTTGATCTACGACCGGCTGCTCCATTACAGGAACCTGATCCCGATGAACAACGCCGACTTTGCCAGGCACGCGGAGATTGTCAATCCCAAGGGAATCCGCGAGGGCGGCAATCCGTTGTATGGCGAGGGCTGGTACTCTGTCTGGCTGCCGAAGTACGATGAATCGCACGGGCGCGCCGCGCAGGCCGCTTTGCAGGAGATCATCAACCTCTATTTTCCGGAAGGACGTCCCAAGGGATAGGAAAACACGAATGGGAAAGCAGTACTGTGCCAAAGAGAATCCGGTGCATCCTTACCGTTTGGCTCTCGCGGGCGGATGGGGAGACCACAACTTCGTCAATTTCCTTGCCGACGGATATGTCGTGGTCGTGCAAGTGAAACCAACGGTCGCCTTCCACGACCGATGTGGGATCTGTTCGAGCACACGCAAGATCCTGCTGCAGAAGTACCCGAACGGCATTCCCGCCAACATCGACCGCTACGAGCTGGCGTCCGACCTGTACTACTGGGAGAACCAGCGCAAAGTGCCCATCGGAGGATCGCAGGATGCGTGGGGCTCCGTCTATCCGGGGTTCAACCTGTTGCACTACGATTTCACGCATCACAACGGCGTGCTCCCCAAGGAAGTCACCTCGATCCTGGATGGGCGCACAGCCCGTTGGTTCGAACGCAACTTCTGGATCGTCGAGTGCGTTGGGCCTCGTCCCCGTGGATACAATCCGTTTGATGGAGGGCGCTTCGCGACCCGCAAGGTCGTGAGCCAGTTGGGCCAGTCCGGTCAGGACTGCTTCCATGCGATCAAGAAGCGGGACCTGGCGGCCTTGGGGGCGTCGTTCAACCTGTGTTCGTCTGCCTGGCGCAGGATGTTGCCCGCCATCTTCGAACATCCCAGCATCGACGTCCCGGTCATGAAGCGACTGCGTTACTACCAGCGTCGATATGCCGGCGCCATGCCGTCGGGCTGTGGTGTGGGGTATATCTACGTGGCCTCCTCGGAACCCGTTGAAGGGGGGTTCCAGGTGAAGGTCAATCTGGACTAGGAGAAGCTCATGTTGGATGATTGTTGCCACGCCGTGGTTATGGCCGGCGGGGCCGGCACACGGCTCTGGCCGTTGAGCACACAGGACTGCCCCAAGCATTTGCTCAAGCTGTTCGATGGCAAGTGCCTGCTCGAATTGACTGTGGAGAAGCTGAAGGGCCATATCCCCGATGATCGCATCATCATTCTGACGAGTGCCCATTACCGGGAGTTGACCCGACAGACACTGCCGCATCTTCCCCCGGAGAATGTCATTGCCGAACCCTGTGTACGCGACACGGCCAGCGCGATCGGGCTGGCCGCCACGGTCCTGAAACGAAGGTGCGCCTCCGCTACGATGATCATGTTGACGGCAGACCAGATCATCGAGCCGGCCGATCGGTTCAATGCGGCGATTGGCCACGCGGTCCGTTTTCTTGAATTGCATCCCGACAGACTGGTCGCCTTCGGGGTGGCAGCCACTTCCGCCAACACGCAGGTTGGCTGGCAGAAGCTGGGCCGAACCCTGGATTTTCCGGACTGCGAAATCAGCCAGATCGAGGCATTCACGGAGAAACCCAATCGGGCGCTGGCGCAGCGATTTCTGGATGCGGGCTGCTATCGATGGAATTCAGGGCAATTCGCCTGGAAGGCGGAGACGATCCTGAAGGAGATCGGCACGCATCTGCCTCAGGCCACACCCCTGCTCGAGGAGATCGGCGCCGCATGGCATACCCCATCCCGCGATCTGGTCCTGGAGCGTTTGTTTCCACAGATGCCGAAGGGGTCCATCGACTACGAAGTCCTGCAGAGGACCGAACGGGCCTGCTCCATCATGCTCCCCTGCAGTTGGGAGGATATGGGCACCCATGTCGCCCTGGTGGAGAAGACGGGCACGAGGCAGGGGAGCAACCTCGTTGCGGGTCGGGCCTTGGTCACGGGAAACAACAACAGAGTTCTCAACCGGACGGATCAATCTGTGGTCGTGGCCTGCGACAATGCGGTTGTGGTGGTCGCGAACAACACGGTGTTCATCGGAACGCCGGATACGGATATGAAGAAGCTGGTGGAACGGATCGCTCGGCAAACAGAATAGGTTTAACGGGAGCAGAATGAATATGAGCGGAAGCATTTCAGTGATCGACACCCTCATCGTCATCGCCTACCTGTTGGGGATCATGGTGGTCGGGATTGTGGCGGGTTACCGTAAACACACTTCCTCGGATCAGTTCTTTCTGGCCGGACGGTCGTTGCGCTGGCCTCTCGTCGGCACCGGTCTGTTCTGTGCCAACATCTCGTCGATCCATCTGGTGGGCTTGGCCTCCTCGGGCTATAAGGACGGCTTGGTCATCGGCAACTTCGAGTGGATGGCGGCCTTTTGTCTGATCTTGCTGGGGATCGTGTTTGCACCGTTCTACTTTCGCAGCAAGATATCGACTCTGCCCGAGTATCTGGAGAAACGATACAGCACCGGCGCCCGCACTTTCCTGGCCATCATCTTCGTGATGTCGGCACTGCTCGTGCATATCGGCATCAGTTTGTACGCCGGCGCCAAGATCTTGGAGGAGTTCTTTGGAATCAACTACGTGCTGTCCATCGTCGGCATCTCGGTCATCACGGCGATCTACACCGTTCTCGGGGGGCTCCGGGCCGTGATGATCACGGATGCCATTCAGGCCGTGCTGCTGCTGGCGGGGGCCGCGATTCTCACCTTGGCCGGTCTCCTGCAGCTGCCGGAGGCGGGCATCGAAACCTGGGCTCAGTTCAAGGCCGCCTGCAAACCTGATCAGCTCAGCATGATCCAGCCCATCCGCGATGCCGCAGCTCCGGGCCGTTTGGGACTGCGGGAGTTCTCCTGGTACTCGATCCTGTTCGGGTACCCGGTCCTCGGGATCTGGTACTGGTGCACAGATCAGACCATCGTCCAGAAGATCCTGGCCGCCAAGAGCGAGAAGGACGCCCGCGACGGCGCGATTTTTGCCGGGTTCCTGAAGATCCTGCCGGTCTTCCTGATGGTCCTGCCGGGGGTCATCGGCTACATTTTGTATCGGGACCTCATCGGGGGGGACAACGACGCCACTCTGATCGTCATGATGAAGAAACTGTTGCCGGTTGGGCTGCGCGGATTAGTGGCCGCGGGCCTGCTTGCCGCGCTGATGAGCACTATCCAATCCGCTTTGAACAGCACGGCCACGCTGGCGGCCGAGGATATCGTCAAACGCCTGCGCCCGCAGACGCCCGATGCCATGCTGGTGTTGGTCGGGCGTGTGACGGCCGGGATCGTGGTGGTGCTGGCCATGCTCTGGTCCACGCAGGGCGGCAAATTCGGCAGCATCTTCGAGGCGATCAACAAGATCCCCATGGCATTTGCGCCGGGCATCACAACCGTCTTTCTCTGGGGCGTCTTCTGGCCTCGCGGCAACCGGCAGGGGGCCATGGCCGCGTTGTTCTTCAACGTGGTCGTTGGGATTCTGTATCTGGCCGTGGACATCCCCCTGATCGGGAGCGAGCAACTCGTCGCCAAACGTCTCGGCCTGCCGTTCATGCAGGTCGGGTGGTATCTGTTCTTGATGTCCAGCGCGATCTACTTCTCCGTCAGCCTGCTCACACCGGCGCCGAACCGAAATCAGATCGAAAACCTGTGCTGGACACGACCGTTCGACGCCTTGCGCGGCAAGATGCAGGGAACTCTCACCGATCCTCGCGTCATGGCGGCGATCCTGTTTGCCATCATGGGCGTGCTGTACGCGATCCTGCACTGACCCAACGACGGGAGCCGAAAAAAAGCTCCTGACACAATCGATTGTTGTATGAAGATAAAGGGGAAGTACCCATGAAGCATCGAACCTGTTCCCTGGTGATGATCGTCCTAACTGCTTTGTTCTCACTGCAGGCGATTTCGACGGCAGCAGACGAGTCCCTTGCGGTTCCGACGCGAGGATTCGTCAGTTCTCAACCGGCCAAGACCTGGGAGGAAGGCCTCATATGCGGCAATGGCACGATTGGCCTCAACGCCCTGAGTCGCCCGCTGAACGAACGGATCATCTTCTCTCATGAGCGTCTGTTCCTGCCGATGGGCGATCCGGTCATGCCTCCTGATCAGTCGGTTCGTCTGTTCGAAATCCGACGACTCATCGACAAAGGACTCTACAAGCAAGCCTGTGATCTCCAATTCCGTCTATCGGGGCAGAACGGCTTCATGTATCCGGACTACTACGTTCCGGCCTTTGACCTCACCATTGGCGCGCAGGCGAAAGGCGAGATCCGTCGCTACGCGCGCTCGGTGGATTTTCAGACGGGCGAGGCGACCGTCCATTGGGCGGACGACCGAGGCGTCTTCGAGCGTCGCATGTTCGTCTCCCGCGCAGCCGGCGTGGCCGTGCTGCTGCTCACCGCACCCAAAGGGGCCCTGGATTGCCGGCTCGCGATGGAGCCGCGGGAACCGAGCGACGAGTTCAATCCGGACTCCGACGTCAACAAACGATCCGACCAGGTCTTCAAGGAACATGTGTCCGACATCAAGAGCACGGCGGGCGACTCCTGGCTGACCTACAGCAACCGGTTCACCAAGGCCTACCCCGGCAGTATCCACGCCCTGGAGAGTCGCGTACGAGTCGTAGCGGTGGGAGGAACGACCAAGCCGCAGGACGATGGCGTGCTCCATATCGCTGGGGCGGATCGCATCCTGCTGTTCGTCGACATCCGCTTACTCCACGATCCAGCGAAGTCGGCGATGGAGGAAATGAAGCACTCCCTCGAGGCGCTTCCTGCTGACTACAACGATCTCTTAGGCCGGCATGCGAAAATCCACGGCGAGATGTTCAATCGTATGCGGTTGGACCTGGGTGGCGGTAGCGACCACAAGCGGACCACGGAGGAGTTGTTGGAACTGTCGAGCTATGAACAGATGAACCGGGCGCTGATCGAAAAGGAGTTCGACGCCGGTCGCTATAACATCATCTCCAGTACCGGGGAGTTGCCTCCGACTCTCCAGGGGCTCTGGGGCGGAACCTATGTTCCGGGCTGGGCCAGCGATTTCACCCACAACGGCAACGTTCCCTCGGCGATCGCAGCCAACCTGATGGGGAATATGCCGGAACTCATGCTGGCCTATACCTCGTACATCGAGTCGATCGTTCCCTGGCTGGAAATCAACGCGAAGCACCTGTTCGGGGCCCGCGGCATCGTACTGCCGTCACGCTCCACGACCCATGGCTTCAACAACGCTCTGAACCCGAACTTCGCCGGGGGCATGTGGGTCGGCGGAGCCGGCTGGGCAGCGCATTTCTTCTACGACTACTACCTCTACACAGGGGACCGGGAATTCCTCGCCCAGCACGCTCTGCCATTCATGGAGAAGGCGGTTGCCTTTTTCGAGGACTATTTGTACGAAGGGCCGGATGGGAAGTGGGTCTTCTCACCCACTCAGTCACCGGAGAACACGCCCGGCAACTCAGATTCGCAAGCCTCATTCAATGCCACCATGGATGTCGCCGTGGCCAAGGAACTGCTGCGCAACACGATTGCAGCCTCCCGGGAACTCGGCCGCAACAGAGACAGGATTCCCCTCTGGGAGCAGATGCTTGCGAAGATGCCGGAGTACATGATTGATGACAACGGCATCATCAAGGAATGGTTGACGCCACGGCTTGAGAACCGGGACAGCCACCGCCATTCCTCGCAACTGTACCCGCTGTTCGACGGGATGCCTGAGGAGATCGCACGGAGCCCTGAGTTGAGGGCGGCGTTTCGCAAGAGCATCGAGTACAAACTGGACAAGCACTGGAAGAACAACCAGCGCGGGTTCATGTCGTTCGGATTGGTGCAGCTTGGCCAGGCAGCCACCAGTCTCGGGGATGGAGAACTCGCCTACCATTGCCTCAAGCATCTGGTGAACCGATTCTGGCTGAATAACCTGGCCTCGATGCACAATCACCGTTCGTTGTTCAATATGGACATCAGCGGCGGTATGCCGGCCGTGATCATCAAGATGCTGGCGGCTTCGGAGCCGGGGAGAATCCAGTTGCTGCCCGCGCTGCCGAGGGCTTGGCCCGCCGGAACGATAGAAGGCGTCCTGTGTCGCGGCCAAATCGAGATCAGAAGTCTCCAGTGGTCTCCCGGCAAGGTCCTGGTCAGTCTGAAGACCGCCAGAAAGCAGAGGATCACGCTGGACCTTCCTTGGGACATCACCCACGTCTCGGTAAACAAAGGCGACGCCCTTGCAGAGAGGGGAAACAGCAAGAATTGCCTTGTCGTCACGCTGCCTGCGGAACAGGAGGTGACCCTCGAAATCAGGACAGAATCGCGATCGTAGGCGTCACAAGACCAGAACTGTTCTCTGGTGACGATGAAGGCCCTGGACTGCGGATTGGCCTTTGGCTCAGAAACCCGATCGGACCTTGCCGTCGTGGTTGATGAGCGGCTGGGCATTCACCACCTTGCCCAGGGGACGACAGCCCGGTCCGATGCCGCTGGCGCCGAGGTCGGCGTCCATCTTCTCGATCAGTTTCTCAAGCCTCGCGATGACTTCAGGGTGCTGGGCGGCCACGTCCTTGCTCTCACCGATGTCGGTATTGAGATTGAAGAGACTGGCCCTGCGTTCGGTCGTCTCGGGCGTTTGGGCTTTGCCGAGGGCGTTGGCGGCAGTGGGCAGCATGAGCTTCCACTCGCCCTCCCGCACCGCTTCCAGGTTCAGACCCCGATAGTAGTAGAACACCTGGTGCGGTCCGGGTGCGCCGGCATCGCCCATGAGGACCGAGCGGAGGTCCTCGCCGTCGAGCGTCCGGTCGGCGGGAATCGGGGCGCCGGTAAGACCTGCGAACGTGGGCAGAATATCGAGCATGCCGCAGATCTCGCCGCTGGAGGTCCCTGCGGGCACCTTGCTCGGCCACCAGGCAATCGCCGGCACGCGCACCCCGCCTTCCCAGGTGGAGCCTTTGTGACCCCGCAGCGGACGGTTCACCGCTCGCTGGGTGCCGCCGTTGTCGCTCACGAATAGGACGAGCGTCTTCTCCGCCAGTCCGTGCTTCCGCAGGGCATCGAGCACCTCGCCCACACTCCAGTCCATTTCCTCGACCCAGTCTCCGTAGAGGCCGTTCTTGGATTTGCCCCGGAACCGGTCCCCCGGATACAGGGGAAAATGCACCGCGTTGTGTGCGAGGTAGAGGAAGAAGCGTTCGTCCTTGTGGTCCCGAATGAATCGCAGCGCCTCCTGTGTGTATCGCGTGACCAGTTGGGTCTGATCCACCGCCAGGACCCTCTGCACCACCGTTTCTCCCCGCATCAGCGGCAGCGGCGGCTGGGGGTTCTTCGGCCCGGCGGGCAACGGATCGCCGAAGTTGCTTTTGACGCCGTCGGACGCAGGGCCCATGTCGTTCGAGTAGGGCAGGCCGAACCACTCATCGAATCCCTGGCGGGTCGGTAGAAACTCAGGCTGATCGCCAAGATGCCACTTCCCGACGATGCCCGTGGCGTAGCCGGCCGACTTCACCACTTCCGCGACGGTGACCTCCGACGGAGACAGGCCCACGTCATTGCCTGGAAAGAGCACATGGGGAATCGGCAAGGCGCGTTTGGGGTAGCAGCCGGTCATGAGCGCCGCCCGCGAGGGGGAGCAGACCGGTGCGGCGTAGAACGAGGTCAATCGCCGGCCCTCGGCCGCCATCCGATCCAGGTTGGGCGTGCGGTTCAGCGTGGACCCGAATGAACCGATATCGGCGTACCCGAGATCATCGATGTTGATGATGATGAGGTTGGGCTTCAGTGCGGTGGCGGCGGGCATCACAGCCGGTGGCACCAACAGCAGTGCGACGACGGCGAGCAAAATCGTTCGTCTCATGTCCCCTGACTCCAGAAGTGTGATCGATACAGACTGCGGCACGGATAATCATGAGCCAGCTTTGTCCTTCTTGTCGTCTCCATGCTACCTGGCGAACGCGGTCCACGCAAGAACAGAATGGCTTTGTGCAACATGGGATGTGACGGAACAGAGTGAAGAACGCTCTGTGCAGAGTGATCAGTATCCTCGTTCCAGCCTCTGTAGCATCCCTCTGAAGGCCTCTCGCTCACCAGGCGTCAGGCGATCGTTGGTCCAGGCAGATCGATATACGCCTGCCGCTTCGTCCCATTCTCCCCGTTCGATGTGGATCTCGCCGAGCAGCACGTAGGCATCGCTGTAGGGAACGTTTCGACGGAGCATCTCCTTGAGAACTCGCACTGCCTCGGTGATCTCGCGCCGTTGGCGCAGGAAGAAAGCGTACGTATATCCGTACTTGCCTTCCTGAGGCTGCAACCGGTAGGCTCTTTCGCACCAGCGCAACGATTCGAAAGGCTGGTCCGAGGCCAACATCACGCCGAGATTGTATGCCGCTGCCGCGGAGTTCGGGTCGAGTTCCAGTGTCCTGTGGAAGGCCTGCTCCGCCTCTTTCGGGCGGTTCATCTCGCCCAGGAGCATCGCGAGGTTCAGATGGACAATGGCGTTGTTCGGATCGAGGGCAACGGCCCTGCGGAGGGAGGCGGCGGCCTCGTCGTTTTCACCTCGCGCGTTGTGCACGAAGGCAAGGTTCACATGAGGCGGTACGAAATCCGGCCGCAGGCGAACCGCATTCGAATACGCAGACAGCGCCTTCGCATGGTCCATTCGCTGCATGTGGAAATTGCCGAGATTGTAGTGAGACGCATAGTCATCCGGACGGGCGCCAAGCGCCTCCAGAAGCTCGTCGGTGGCCCGTCCGACCGCCTCCCGAAGCTCCGCCGGCAGTCGCTCGCTCGCGACGGCGGCCAGGGCGGACGCCGCACGTACTCGGACCAGGAGGTATCCGTCAGTGGTCGCTTTGGCCAACGCTTTCAGTGATTCCGGGCTGATGTAGCCCTCCATGGCCTGCGCCGCCGCCGCACGCACGAGTGGCGATGGATCTTCCTGAAGGGCTTTGGTCAGGACAGGCCATTTGGCTTGCGACTGGCAGCGGTAAAGCAGGCGGATCAAGGAAGCCGCGAACACCTCGTCTCGCTCCTTGGAGCCGATGTACGCCAGGGTCGCATCCAACCGGCTCCAGTCACCCCGCCGGGCTGCATCGACCAACCCTGCCTGCAAGAGAATCTCGCTTTGATAGTCGCGCTGATGCCACTGTCTGACCTGCTGATCGGCCCAGGTCGCGTCCTTGTCGTTATGGCAGAGGTTGCACGCATTGGGGGATTTGAACTTGAGGGTCGCCGCCGGCGTGGGCGGACGCATCGAATGATCGCTTCGGGCCATGCGCGCGAAATCGGTCATCGGCATATGACACGCAATGCACCGATTCCCCACGCTGTTGACTTCGTGGCGCGTGTGTGCCGCGGCGTTCTCCACTCTCTCCTGGTGGCAGGGGAGGCAGGCGGCGTTCGGGTTCGCCGGTTCCTTGAATCGATAGCGCCCGCTGGAGGTGTGGCAGTGCATGCAATCCAGCTTGCCGCTCTTGACGCAGGGGCTCATCCGCCACGTGGTCATCGTGTAGTTCTCGCCCAGATCGCGGCCGTCCGGGTAGAAGTCCGCGTGTTCCAGGGTCGTCAGATCGAAGTGGTCGAAGAACCGCTCGCCCGGCTGGAACGAGGCGCTCACGGGACTCATCTTGGCGTGGCACGATCCACACATGGAATTGATCTGCTCGGGTGAGAAGGGCTTCGTGCGAATGATCTTGAGATCCGGTGGCGCCTGTCCTTGGGGCGAGGCCTGACAGACCCGGACGTGTTCCTGAGCGGGACCATGGCACGACTCGCAGTTGATCCCCGGTTCAGCCCACGTCGTGCGATAGGTGTCGGTCTGGAGGTCATAGTTCGTGGACAACTGGCTTACATGGCAGCCATGGCAGGACGTATTGAAGGTGTACATGGGGTCCTTCCAGTGCACGGGCGCATCGGCCGCGGCTCCAGGGAAGTGGCGCACACCGCTGGCGGCGGTGTCGAACCATTCTTTCGCCCGTACATCGTACCCCACCGGCAAGGTCTGCAAGCGACCCCGCTCCATCTGCGTCAGGAAGTAATAGACATTCTTGCCGCCCATGACGTGCACGATTCGGTGCTTCTCTTCGCCCTGGGGCCCGCGTTCGAGGACCCAGCCTTCGTCCGGCCCGACGCATGCGACATATTCGTGCTCGCCAATCCTCACGGGGGCATTCATCGTCGCGAGATAGATCCGGGCGAATTCGGGGGTATAGGGCTGCATCGCCAGGCCGTGATGCGACGGAGCCCAGAGCTCATAGAACGACTCATGGCACTGACGGCAACTCGCCGAGCCGGCCAGAATTCCGCGAGCGGGAACTGCGGCACAGAGCGTCGCCGCCAGCCATAATACGATACATACGGATGCGCCTGCGTTCACTTGCGTACACCCCCATTCGTCATCGACCACCCTGCCTGGTTCCTGTGGTGGCGGTCTTCTTCTTATTCGCCGGGGACCGGGTCCGCGACTCGCCGTCTTTGCTCTGCCAGGACATCGAGTTGAGAGGGTCAGTTCGCGGACGCCAACCGATACCAGGGCAGACGCGCCAACGGCACGCGGACCTCAATCTCGCACGGGCCGGTCACTTCGGAATCATCGTCGCCGCGCCAGGTCCCCGGCGGAATCAGCACCTTACGCACGCGAGCCCCTTTCTCCAGTACCGGGGCGACGAGAATTCCGTCGCCGAGCAGAAACTGATCCTTGATCCCGGCGTAGCCTCGATGAGGGAACACGTACTCCAGCGGGCGGATGATGGGTTCTCCGGTTCGAGAAGAGGCGTGGGCCAGAGCCAGGATCTCGGGGCCCAGCCGGACGTGCAGTTCGGCCATCCGGCGACAGATTCCCATGTTCTCTTCGCTCAGAACACGCCAGGGCGCGACGGAGAACTGCATCATGGGCATCAACGCCGAGCACTGGGCCGACCGGACGATGAGCTCCTCATCGAGCGGCTTGTCGGGATTGTCGTAGAAGTACGAGTACTCGCCGCCGCCGATCATATCGGGACAGATGTAGGCGTAGCCCATCAGTCCCAACGCCAGGGCATCGGGGATCAGTTGACGCAGGTCCTGCCAGTTGTGTCCTTTGTCCCGCAGTCGCTGGGCCAGGGGCAGACCGGCGCATTTCCAGCAAGCCCGATACTCATTGAGTCGATAGGGCAGGCCCAGCCGAGCCCACAGCTCCGAATGAGCGTTCGGCGTCGCATCCCGCATGGCCTTGATAGCCGGGTCCTTGTAGCTGTCTGCGTCACCGGCATCGAGCTTGAAACCGTCGACGTCGTACTCGTCCACGAGGCGGGTCATCTTCGCCTGGAACCACGCGACCGCCTCGGGATTGGTCAGATCCAGCGAGGCGCTGTATCCGTTCCACCATTTCGCGATGTACGTCCCGCCCGATTTGTCCTTGAGAAAGTAGCCCTTGCGGTTCGCCAGGCGGAACGTCTCGGAATCCGGACTGAAGTACGGGCAGATCCAGAGCATCACCTTGAATCCCTGGTCGTGCAGGCTGTCCATCATGGCCTTGGGGTCGGAGAACCGCCCGGGATGGAAATCCCAGATCCCATAGTCTTCCTGCCAGTTGTCATCGATCATCAGCACGCCCGTCGGAAAGCTATGGCTCACGATATCGCGGGCATATTGGCGGATGCGGTCCTCCCTCTGATCGTAGATCAGTTCGATCCACGTGTTGTACTGCGGCTTGGCGAAGAGCAACTCGTCGGGGATCTGCCCGTTGCTCGGAAAGAACGTTCGACTAACGTACTGAAAGGCCTCCCGCAGGGTATCCCCGTTGCGACCGACCTTGATCTCTGCGTGGCCGGACGTTACCTCCAGAGTTCGGCCTCTGAAGGAGAATGCGAATGGTTCCTCTGACCACACATACCGGCCTCGATCCGAGATCAGCAGGGGCTGGGCTTGATTGCCTCGCGTGTCCCCGTAGAGATCCCTGGCAAAGGACTCTCGTCCGAAGGGCATGAACCGCCCGTCGGTGACGCATCCGCCCCAGAATCCCTCGCCCTCGACAATTTCAATCTCCTGGCGTTGTTGGGCGGCCTGCAGAGCGCCTTGAAGAAGAAACAGGATGATGGCGAAGAGCGATGTGGCGGCGTCAGCGGATCTTGTCATGTGTGCTTTTCTCCGTGTTCCAGGCGGGACGACAGCCTCATGAATGTTCCACACGGGCATTCGTTCAAACATATCCCCCAGGATACCCTCCGCACCGGGGCCTGTCAATTGCCCGCAGAGCACCACGCGCCGGACGAGCTTCCCTTTGGACAGCAACTCCATGGAGAAGAAATCACACGCCGCCAGAACCTCCCAGTGGTTCTTGATGAAGTCCTTCCAAGTCGTCTTGCGGGTCAGGTCTGGCTCGGGATCAAGGCCGTTCTTTATGAGGAATCGCTTCAGAGAGCAAGCGTACGCGCTCACGGTTCGTTGTCATCTCAGCAGTTGCTCAACGGCTTTCCTCCAGCCGTGATACCACCTTTGAACACTCTCGCGTTCGGGCCCCGGACAATACATCTGCCGGTTGGTGCTCAGCCCGTCGAGTTGCTCGATGTCCCGGAAGAGCCCTGCGTGGAGACCGGCCAGGAGCGCTGCGCCGAGAGCCGAGACGTCGGGTATCCCGATGTTCACGACGTCCACGCCCAGCAAGTCCGTCAGGAACTGCATGACGAAACGATTGTCGGTGATCCCGCCGTCGACTTTGAGTTGCCGCAGTTGAATGCCGCTGTCCTGCTCCATGATGGTCATCACGTCTTGGATCTGGTAGGGAATCGATTCCAGCGCGGCCCGCGCGATGTGGCGTTTGTCTGAGGCGAAGGTAAGGCCGAGGATCGCCGCTCGCAGGTCCATCCGCCAGTGTGGAGCGCCCAGACCGCTGAACGCCGGAATGACGTACACGCCGCCATTGTCCGCGACCGCCTGGGCCATCTCCTGCGTCTGGGCGCTCTGCGCGAACAGGCCCAACTGATCGCGAAGCCACTGGATCGTGGCGCCGCAGGTGACGATGATCCCTTCCAGCGCGTAATCCACCCGACCCGGCGTGCTCCAGCAGATCGTCGCTACGGTTCCCGCGGCGGGCTGGATGCGTTTGGATCCCGTATTCAGCAGAATGGAGCAGCCGGTGCCCAGCGTCGCCTTGGCGGTTCCGGAGGAAAAGCAGCCTTCGCCAAATGCGGCGGCATGAGAGTCGCCGATCATGGCAGAGATCGGGATCGCCTGGGGCAAGAGGCCGCCGAAATCGGTCCGGCCGTAATCCCACGACGACGGCTTCGCGTCGGGCAGTCGCAGGCCCTGCAAACCAAATTGCTCGAGCAAGTGTCGATCCCACTGCAGTTGATCGATATTGAACAGCAGCGTGCGGGAGGCATTGGTGTGATCGGTCAGATAGCTTCGCCCGGCGGTCAGCTTGTACAGCAGCCAGGTATCGATCGTTCCGAAGAGAGCCCGGCCCGCATGAATCGCCTCGGCAATGCCGGAGTCGTTCTCCTTCAGCCAGAGGAGCTTGGTGCCGGAGAAGTACGGATCGACGATCAGGCCGGTCCGCCGGCGGATCTCGTTTTCGAGGGCCGAACCTTTGAGGCGGTCGCAAATCTCGACCGAACGCTTGCACTGCCAGACCAAAGCATTGCACAGGGGCTCTCCCGATTCCTCCCAGAGGACGAATGTCTCTCGCTGGTTGGAGATCCCGCAGGCGGCGATCGTGTCCAACGTCTGGGAGGGCGCGAGTTGGAATTCTCGAAGACACGCCTTCACCGCGGCCAGGACGTTGTCGTAGATCTCCTCTGGGTCCTGCTCGACGAAGGTCGGACGCGGAAAACACGACTTCAACGGCTCGGTCGCTTTGGCGGCGATGCGTCCCTGGTCGTCGAACACGACGGCCTTGGTTCCGCTGGTCCCCTGATCGACGGCCAGGATGAACTTGGCACTCATTGCAGGCCACCTCCGTTTTTCAGCAGGGTCCGTGCCGTCTGCGCCAATCCTGAGGCGCTGATGCCGTAGTGCTCGAAGATCTCCAACTGGCTTCCCGTGACCATGTACTCATCGGGAAAGCCGACGATGCGGAAGGGGATCTGAATCCCCGCCTGCATGAGGACCGCGCCACAGGCCTCGCCCAGACCTCCGAAGACGCTATGCTCCTCAACCGTGATGATCGCCCGGCACTCCCGACCCGCCTGAATCAGCGAATCGGCGTCGAGCGGCTTGACTGTGTGCATGCTGATCACGCGGATGGACAAGCCCTGGGCCTCCAGTTCTCTCGCAGCCATCAGCGCCGGATGCACCGTCTCGCCGGTGGCGATGAACGCGACATCCGTTCCTTCGCAGATCGTCAGGGCCTTGCCCACCGCGAACTGCGTCTGCGGCGGGTACAGGTGGGCGAGAGGACGCTTGCCGAACCGCAGGTACACCGGGTGCTCCATCACCGCGGCGGCTCTGACGGCCTGCGCGGTCTCGAAGTTGTCCGCCGGCACGATGATCGTGATATTCTCGATCGCGCGAAGCGCCGCCAGATCGTGCGTGGAGTGGTGCGTCGAGCCCAGGGCGCCGTAGCTGACGCCGGCGCTGATGCCCACCAGCTTGACCGGGCGGTCGGAGTAGCAGACGTCGTTCTTGATCTGCTCCAGGGCCCGCGCGGTCAGAAAGGACGCCGGCGAGACGGCATACACGATCTTGCCGGCCGAAGCGAGCCCGGCCGCGATGCCCACGAGGTTCTGTTCTGCGATACCCACTTCGACGATCTGCGCCGGCAGTGCGGCGGCAAAGGGAGCCAGCTTGCCTGAGCCTCTCGAATCGCTCGTGACCGCCAGCACGTTCCCATCTTGGCGCGCCAGGGCCAGCAGCGTCTCACTGAAGACGTCCAGATTCGCCTTGCCCGGTTGCACTCCTGGTGTGAAACTCATGGCTGCACCTCCCGCAGGAGTCGATCCAATTCCTGCTGCGCCCGCTCGTATTCCGCGTCCGTGGGGACATGATGGTGCCACTTCGGGTCGTTCTCCATGAAGCTGATTCCTCTGCCCTTGATCGTGCGGGCGATCACCATGCTCGGTTTGCCTGTCTCGAACGGCGCCCCAAGAAATGCTTCGCTCAGAGCTGCGACGTCGTGACCATCGACCTCCCGAACCGCCCATCCGAACGCCTCGAACTTCTGACGCAACGGTTCCAGGGCGCAGACGTCCTCGGTACAGCCGGTGATCTGCAGCGTGTTGCGGTCGACGATGGCGATCAGATTGTCGAGGCGGTAATGAGCGGCCGTCAGCATGGACTCCCAGTTGGAGCCCTCCGCCAGTTCGCCGTCGCCCAGGAGGGTATAGACCTTGTAGGCGGCGGCGTCCATCTTGCCCGCCAGGGCCGCACCCACGCTGAAGGCCAGCCCGTGGCCGAGCGCTCCGGTGTTCTGCTCGATTCCCAGGACCTTGCGGGTCGGATGACCTGCGTAGTGCGAGCGGTAGCAGCACAGGGCATCGAGATCGCATTCCGGGAAGAAGCCCCGGTCCGCCAGCACGACGTAGAGCGCCTCGACAGAGTGTCCCTTGCTCTGGACGTAGCGATCGCGTCCGGGATCATTGAACGTCCGCGGCGAGACGTTCAGCACCCGGTTGTACAGGACGTTCAAGATATCGACGCACGACAGGTCGCCGCCGGTATGTCCGGCCTTGGCCCGCTTGATGCACCGCAGGATCTTCCGGCGGTATTCGATGGATTTGATCTTCAACTCACGTTCTGTCACAATTATTCCTTTGCATGAAGCCGGTCGATGACGACGGCCAGGAGAATGACGAATCCCTTGATCACCTGCTGCCAGAAGGGATCGACGCCCATGATGACCAGTCCGCTGTTGAGCACACCGATGATCAACGCCCCGAGGACCGTGCCTCCCACGGAGCCCCGGCCGCCCGAGAGGGACGTGCCGCCGATCACGACGGCGGCGATGGAGTCCAGTTCCATGCCCTCTCCGGCAATGGGGGTGGCGGAGTTCAATCGAGAGGTCACGATCAAGCCCCCAACCGCCGCCAGTATGCCGGAGATCAGGTAGACCCTCCGTTTCACACGGGCGACGTTCAGGCCCGAGAGCTTGGCGGCCTCTTCATTGCCGCCCACGGCGTACACATATCGGCCGAACCGGGTCTTTCGCAGCAGCACGACAGCGATCACGACGATTGCCGCGGCGATCCAGAATTGGTTGGGAATCCCCAGCAGCCTGCCCGACCCGATGCCGACGAAGACCTCGCCCAGGCCGGTGATGGCCTCGCCGCCGGTGTGGAGTTTCGTGAGCCCCCGAGCGATGGTCAGCATGGCCAGCGTCGCGATGAACGGGGGAACCCGAAATCGCGTGACCATCACGCCGTTGAACCACCCCAGCGATGCGCCGACGAAGATGCCAACGGCGATGGCCGCCGGGGCGCCGTAGCCGATGTAGAGGTTCAGGGCCTCCACTTCCGTTCCCCGTTTGAGCAGGCCGGCCATGATCGCGCCGCTGAGCGCCAGGATCGAACCGACGGACAGGTCGATCCCGCCGGTCAGGATCACCAGAGTCATCCCGACGGAAATACAGAGATTGACCGAGATCTGCCGCATCACGGTCCAGAAGTTGTCCCGCGAGAGAAAGCCGTCCGCCAGCAAGCCAAAGGCAATGACCATCAGCAGCAGGGCGATCAGCGAGTGCGATTTCGCCAGGAGCGTTCGGTAGTCTTTATTCATCATCAATCATCCAGTGCCAATTCCACAGGAGAGCCCGCCGCCCGAAAGGCTTCTGGGCAGGGCCGCCTTCAGGATCGATTCTTCCGTGGCCTGCGAACGGGAGAACTCCGCGGTCTGGCGGCCCTCGGACAAAACGAGGATCCGATGTGCGATGGCCATAATCTCTGGCATCTCCGACGAGACCATGACAATCGCCAGTCCCGCCCCAGTCAATTCGTGAATCAGCCGGTAGATCTGATTCTTCGCGTTGACGTCGATGCCTCGGGTGGGTTCGTCCAGCAATAGGACCCGGGGCCGGGTCGCCAGCCATTTGGCCAGGACGACCTTCTGCTGGTTGCCGCCGCTGAGGTGTTTGACCAACTGGCCCAGCGTGGCCGTGCGGATGCTCAAGCGATCGACATAGTCGCCGGCCAGGGCCCGCTCCCGCCGATCGCTGAGGAATCCGAACCACTCGATGCGTCCGAGACTGGCCAAAGAGACGCTGGCCGCCACGGACATGTCCATCACCAGACCTTGGCGTTTGCGGTCTTCCGGCACCAGGGCCATACCCGCCGCAATGGCCTGGGCACAAGAGGCGATCCGAACCTCCCGTCCTTCCACAAACACCCGTCCGGAGGATGTTTTCGCATGCAGGCCGAAGATCGTCTCGAACAGCTCGCTGCGGCCGGCGCCCATCAGGCCGAACAGGCCGAGCACCTCGCCCGCAGCCACCGAGAAAGTCACATCCTTCACGAGGAAGTCGCCGGGCCGGGCCGGATGGGGCAGGCGGATCTTCTCCACCCGAAGGACCTCTGCCCCATGAGCGGTTTCGCTCTGGACGAAGAGGTCCTTCAGGTCCCGGCCGACCATCATCCGCACGACATCGTCGTGGCTCAACTCGCTCCGGGGCGCCGAGCCGACGGTGCGGCCGTCCCGCATGATGGTGATCTGATCGGCGATTCGGAACACCTCGTCCATCTTGTGGCTGATGTACACGATGGCCACGCCCTCGCGTTTGAGGGACTCGATCAATCCGAACAGCACGTCCACCTCGCGTTCGCTGATCGCCGAGGTCGGCTCATCCATGATGATCACGCGGGCGCTGAGGGCCAGGGCCCGCGCAATCTCCAGGATCTGCTGCTGGCCGACGCGCAGCGTGCCGACGCGTGTGCGAGGGTCCACGTCCAGGTCCAGCCGATGCAGAAGAACCGCGGCTTCGCGGCGCGTCCGGCGAGAATCCACCAGACCCAGTCGCCCCAGAAACTCGCGGCCCAAGAAGAGGTTCTCGGCAACGCTCAGGTTGGGGATCAGGGTCAATTCCTGGTGAATGATCGCCACTCCCTGCTCCTGGGCCTGCCGCGGATTGGCGAAAACCACCTCGCGTCCGTTCAGGAGGATGCGCCCTTCGTAGTCCTGATAGACGCCGGCCAGGACCTTCATGAGCGTGGACTTGCCTGCGCCGTTCTCCCCCATGAGAGCGGTCACCTGCCCCGCACGGATTTCCAGGTGCGCGTCGTCCAGCGCTTTGACGCCGCCAAAGCGTTTCGTGACCCCTTGTGCCGCCAGGACAATCTCACCATGCTTGATCATACGGGGTGTTCTGCGGAGAGATTACTCCACCTCCAACCGAATGGGCACGACCCTCAGGAGGCGCCAGGAATCTCCCGATCCGTCATGCTGCTGGCGACCGCCGAAAGGAGTTCTTTCCGTCGCGTCCTCGGCCACCTCGGCCGCGCCGATGAAACGTACGTTCATCCCCGCCTGCGGGGTCTGTTTGAGAAACGGCGCGATCACCTCCTGCACGACGATCCGATTGATCTCGGCACTGATCCGGTTGAACTTCATCGTGTCGGAGAAGGCGCTGACATCGACAAGGCCGGACGCATCCCGGACGGCGTTTCCCGCGATGTAGCTGTCGGTGCAGAGAAGTACTTCCGGCCCGGGGTCCTCCGGCAGCACGTTCACCAGCAGCCCATCCTTCCGGACCGCCGTCACCCGCCCGCTGCCCTGCAGCAGGTAGGCATGGACCCGGCTGTGTCCCAGGGTCCGCCCCCGGGCGATCGCGGCCTTCATGTCCGTATTGAACAGCCGGATCAGTTCTCCCGCGGACAACGGGTGGTCCAGCGCGGCCGGCAGGCGATTGTCCCAGAAATCCCGCGCGTACTCGGTCGGACTGAACCGCGAGGCCCGCTCTTCGGCACGCTTGTCGTCCAGGCGGCGAAACTCAAGCGAATTGCCCAGCACAAGAGCCAGAGCCGCCAATCCAATGACGTGGAAAAGGTGCTTTCGTCTCATCCGGCCGTCACTTCCCAGGTTCTTCGTTACGGCCGTAGGCGGTGAACTTGTCGATGTTCTCCGCGTTCACGAGTTCGACCGCCACCGGGACCTTCTGGGGAAAATCCCTCTTGCCTTTGAGATATTGATCAGCGAACTCGGCCGCCATTTTGGCCATGGTCTTGGGGAACTGCATCCCGGTGGCAACGATCCGACCGGCTCGGATCTCATCGATGACGTCCTTGGCCCCGTCGAAGCCGAACACCATCACCTGCTTGTCCTTGCCAGCCGCAACGAGGGCCCGATGCGCGCCCATGGCCATGGCGTCGTTGCCGCAGAAAACGGCGTTGATGTCGGGATGGGCTTGAAGCAGCGACTCCATCACTTCCATGGCCTTGGTACGATCGAAATCCGCGGGTTGCTGGGCGAGCATCTTCAAGCCCGTATAGTTGTCCACCACGCTGTGGAAGCCGTCCGAGCGGTTCTTGGTGTTGTTATCGCCGAGCAGGCCGAGCAGCTCGACATAAGCGCCCTTCTCCCCGAGCCGGCGGACGAAGTACTCGCCCAGGGCCACGCAGCCCGAGAAATTGTCCGAGAGGATCTGGCTGACCGCGACATCATTGGCGGAGATCTCCCGGTCCATACAGAACGTCGGGATGCCGGCGTCCTTGGCCCGCCTGACGCTGGCGATAGACCCTTCCGCATCCGTCGGGTTGAACAGGATCGCCGCGTACTTGCCGTCGATGATTGTGTCGAAATGGCCCGCTTCCGTGGCCGGCGAGTTCTGGCTGTCGAACACATCCGCCTTGTAGCCCAACTCTTCAACGCGGGCCTTGGCGGCATCCTTGAGCACGACAAACCACGGATTGTTCAGCGTCGAGATGACCACCGCGATCTTCTTCTGCCCCTGCGCCGGCTGCTCCCGTCGGCCACAACCGACAACCACAGCCGCGATCAGCGCGACCACCACAACCCAAGCAAAACACTTCCTTGCCATTCCTGACTCCTTATGCGAAGGCCGAAGACAACCAATGAAGGCAGGCTCCATCTTCAATCATCCATCATCAATAATCAATAGCGAATCACCGGGCTGTCATCCAGTCTGCGCGAAGGGCGAACTCCGCCTGGTATTGCGTGCGCCACTTGGAGATGCTCGAACGACCGGGGCCATCAACGTAGTGATTGGTCGTGCCCACGCGTGTGAATTGTCCACCCCAGCTTTCCTGGGTGGGATCTTCGGGGTTGTTCAACCCCCGCACCGCGCTGACCAGATGCAGGAACGAAGGCGAATCCCCCTCACAGACCCCCGAGCACCCCATTCCCGCCGGCGGGTACACAGCGCCCAACTGTCCGTGATCTTGGCGAATGTTGGCGTTGATCCACGCGAGGTCCGAAATCGGATCCGAGCCGCCGAACATGCCCTGGTACGTCGTCTTCGAGTAGATGATGAACAAATCAGGGAACTTCTCGAGCAGCCAATCAATCGTGTCGTCCTGGTGCGCGATTTGATGGATGCGCATCTTGCTCAGGAAGGTCTGCAACTCGGCATCGCTGCGCGTGTTTTGCACCTTCCAGATAGCTTGCGCGATATTGCTGGAATCGCCCCAGACACAAAACCACACCGGCCGCGGATCGGGCTTGTCAACGATGCGGATGATCGCGTTCGAGGCCTCGCTGTCTTTGCCGGCGCCCATGTTATTGCTGATCGACTTGCCATACGTGCCAGTGAGACCCTGGAAGGTGACCGAACGCAGATAGGCCGCGGTGGGATACCGGGCATCATGTTCTCTCAGGTTCTCATCCACCCGGTCGTAAAGGTCTATCACATCCAGTATGTTCTGCTTCCTGGCAATGTTGGCAAAGGTGCCCGACGAAGCAATCAATCCCTCGATGTCGAACTCATTGGCGTACAGCAGGAAGCGGACCATGGACTGCATATCATCCGGGTCGCTGCATTGATCGGCCGGGGCATCCCTTATGACGACATTCGTGGGGGGAAAGTCCGTCGAGACAATCACACGCGGCCTGAAATCGCCTGTATTCGCCCTTGTGGCATCTGCGCTCGACTCCAGCGACCGAAGCCGTGAGTTGATCTCATCGACTTTCAAGGCTCCCCGCCCGCTCACACGACTGCCGAACACCTGCACGGCGCCAATCTCGCCGCGGAACTGGCGGTCCAGGCCGTAACCGTGCATGGTCTTGTTGAAATTGCCGATCGCCAACGGACCGATGTCGTTGTCTACCGGGCCGGCGTGGTAAGCCGTCTTGCGGTCCAGCGCGACCACCGGTTGCCCGGGTGTGTCTGAAGGCGCGCTGAAATGCCAGCTCACGTTGTCGCCGGACGCTGTCGCATCGTAGGTCACCGCAAAGCAAGTCCATTTGCCCGGCTGCAGCTTGCCGGGTGAACTGTCGTTGCGGACCGAGTCCGGCCATTCATTCACAGCCAGACGCAGACGGCCGTCGCTTTGGCAAACGAGATCGATGCCGGAGCGACTCTGCTTGAGGCAAAACAGGATGCGATTGCCGCCGCTGCCGACCTGCAGGCTTTCGGGCTTCAGCCATCCCATTATGGTGAAGGAACGCAGGCCGCGCAGCCCCTCGATCAGACCATCGCCTACTTGCACCCAGCCCCAAGGCGCCCCTTCGGGCAGATGAAAAGAACCGTGGTCGGCCCGCCGGGCTGTGCCGTGCAACTTCACTCCGGGCGTCTCCTTCCCCTCAGGCATGCCGACGCGCAGAACGGGTTCGCTGACGTCCCGGTCCACGGCGATGGATTGGAAGGCCTCCGCACGGCTGCCCTGCGCGTCGGTGACGGTCAGTCTCACCGAGTAGAGGCCGGGTTTATCGAAAACGTGCGTGGGCTTGGAATCCTGGCTCGTTGTGCCGTCGCCGAAATCCCACTTCACCCGTCCTTCCGCAGCGCTGGCGAACTGCACCTTCAGAGGCGGCAGCCCTTCGGTCGCAGAAGCGATGATTCTCGCTTCGGGCCGCAGCGCTTCGCCGGGCTGGTAAGGTGTGAACCGATAGACCTGATCTGCCTTCGGCGCGGAAAAGGTGTATTCTCCGGGCGAAGCGGTGCCAACGGGGGATACTGCCATTTCCCACGGATCGATGAGATCCACTTTGTAGGGGCGCGGACCTGCGAGACGGACCCTTTGCGACCGCTGGTCCAGGCAATAGACCAGGTAGTACTCGCCTTCTTTGGTGAGCGCGAAGGTTCCCTTGCCGTCACCCGTCGGTGTGAGCTCGTGAAACGCAGGGGCCTGGGCCATGAAGTCTTTGAGCCACTGAATGCGTTGGGGGCTCTGGCCGTGCAGCACGCCGCCTTTGGCCCACCAGAGGATGTCCTGCGGATGCTTGTAGGTTTCGCCGTGACCGACGTAGCAGCCGCTCAACGTGCCCAGCCAGAAACGCTGCGTCATGGCCCGGGCGGTCAGGTTGCCCCACCCCTCCGGTATGTCGCCCTCGTACTTGCATTCGTCATAGACGACCGGCTTGCGGTATTGCGTGCGGAAACGCACGCCGCCGTCCATGTCGGAAGTCTGGAGGCTGGCGTGCGTGACCCAGTCTTTCGTGTGATCATACCATTTCCCCCCGTTGTGAATTCCTCGCAGCCGCTGGTGCGGGTCTTCCTTCTGCAAGATTGAGAAGAACCGGTCCCAATCCTCCCACTGCTTGTTGCCCCGGTGGCCCTGCGGCCTGTTGGTCATGAAATCATATTCGTTGGCCAGCGACCACCAGACATTGCGGTACGCCGAGAGCCGCGCGATACAATAGCGCAGATACCGGTCGTCCTGTTCATCGCTCATCTCCGCGAAGCCCCAGCGGTCGTAAGGGTGCCAGAGGATGAGGTCCGCCTCGATGCCGAGCCGCTGCAGGTCGAGGATGCGCTGCTCGAAATGACGCCAGAATGCCGGGTCGGGTTGGCTGAAGTCGAATTTGCCGTCCGCGCTTTTCTTGAACGCAAAGAACTCCGGCTCATTCTGATTGTAGACATACGCCTTGGGAAAAACGCAGAACCGGATCTTGTTGAACGGCGAAGCGGCCAGCGTCTGAAGAGTCTGTGCCTGCAACTCACGGGTTTGATGCACCCACGCGTAGCAGGTCGTGCCGAACTGGTGATACGGCGTGCCGTCGGCGTAACGCAGATAGAACGTCTGGAAGACCTGGACCGGTCCATGATTGCCCGGACCAGGCGCGATGCAGGTGAACGTTCCCCGTTTGCCGTCCAACTCCGGAACGCTGCTCCGGGTGACGTAGGTCCACTGGCCCTCGGCGTCGGGCATGAAGCGGATGCGGTATGTGCCTTGCCCGTCATAGAAGCCGGGCGCCTTCACCAGCCGATCGTCACGTTTGAACTCCGCGCTGAGTTGCACGTCCACGAACGGATTGCCCGCCTGCGGTCCTTTCAGCGCAACCTCGTGAACATCCCAGCGTGCCACCCGGTCGGCGGTCGTCTGCGCCCATGCAGCAGGCGTCACCAGGGCAATCAGCACAGAAAGTACAACATATCTTGATTTGTTCTTATGCGTCATCGTGTTCTCCGTATTCGGTATCGCGGGCCATCCAGACAGTCATTTCCGTGACGCCCCGATTGGCCCAAACAAAACGGGGGATCAGCCGTAACCCGACGCGGTGTTCGCCACGGCGCGCTTGCCCGACAAGGATAGTGCAACTCACAAACGCCACGAACGACACTGCGTGAATGCGGTTCATGGCTGGTTCTCGCCGGCTCCCGTCGTCATGCGGCGGAGCAGGTCAAAGAACCCGCGTTTGCGCACCGAGCTGATGCCCCAGTTCACCGGTACGCTTTGGTAACCTTCGTCGAATCCCTCGCCCTTCATGCGGAAGTCGAAGTAGCCCCAACTCGCGTAGCGGCTGACGGCGGCGAGCATGTTATTGTCCGGCTGGTCGAACTCGAAGTGGTCGTCCTCGTTGAAGAGAATCGGCTGGCTGCGATAGGCCGGCATCGCGCGGCAGTCGTCCACCATTTTGCGGATGCGTGCCGGCTCATGCACGCCGTTGCCGTGCAGCAGCAGGAAGTCGGCGCAGCGCACGACATTCTCACGTGGGACGGTTCCGCCGCCGTAGCTTGTGCTCACGAGCAGCCGTCGGCCGTCGCGTTGGCGGGACTTCACTCGCTCGATCAGTTCATGGACCCGATCCGGACGGAGGATGGCGTGGTCGTATCGCACATTGCATTCGTTGTTCACTTCGATCAGCACGTTGCGGTAGCCGCGTTCGAGAACCCAGTCCACGGCGTGGTCCACGCCGCGCACCACGGCGGCTTCGTCCGCCAGGCGTTCGTCCTGTCCGAAATAGAAGAGGCCGAGGATGACCACCATGCCGAGTTCGTCGGCGCGGTTGAGGACTCGCTCCAGTCGCACCATGAAGTCGGGCCGCAGGGCGCCGTCGCGGGTGAAGGCGGAGTTGTGCCAGGGCTGGGCTGCGCTGTACCCTTCCGGACTGCCGCCCTGGAGGTTGAGGGTGAAGGCCAGCAGCCCATGCTCACGCCACACCGGCATGGCGTCGAGGAATTCGCGTGTGTTGCGCTCAGGGTCCCACGGGCCGTCGGGATACGCCCAGCGGGCGCGCGTCTCGGGGTTGAGGTCGTCGAAAATGGCCTGCACCAGCCGCGCGTTCATCAGCAGCCCCTCGATTTTCATCCCTTGATACGAACGGCCCTGGTAGGTGGGACGGCCGTTGATGAAAAACCCCTGCCCTTGAATGCTGACCTCGGTGTGTCGCTGGGCCGGCGCAACGCCAGCCGCGGGCAACGTCGTTCCCGCGAGGACGAACAAACCGCCGATCCAATGTTTCAACGTGACCATTCTCATGAGATGATCCCTTCCAAGTGTCAAGGTTTCGCTTGCTTCAGCCATACTGTCATCCGCGTGACTCCGCGATTATCAGTCCGATCTGGCGTTCTGGCACAAGGGTCGGCCCAGAGGGTGCGAACCGATTCGCCGTCATGCGACGAATCCTACACCCCATCGAACGGCAGGCCAACAACCACTGTCGCAAAACATGGAGCAGACAAAAGGCTGTGGGAAAGGCCCACAGCCTTCTGACTCCCTGCCAGGATCGAATCACGGGGCCGGCTCAGAACGGCTTGTGCGCCGGATCGCGGCGGCCGGCCAGCCACAGCATCTCCTCCAGCGACACCGCACGGTTGTAGATCCGCACGTCGTCCATCTGGCCTTTGAGCTCCCGCTGGATATCGTTGTTGTTGCGGTACGCCCCGATGCACCCTCTTCCGAGAATCATCTTCAGGGGCGTGGCATAGGTCCGGGAGGCCTCCGCCTGGCCGTTCAGGTAGAGGGTGACCGTATTATCCGTGACGGTCAGGCCCAGGTGGATCCACTCTTCGGCGTTGACGATAGTGGTGCCGTTGAGGTCGCCGCCGGGCACGCCGGAGATGCCCACGTTGGCCCGGCCGTTGTAGATTTTGCAGTGGATGCCGCCGCCCTCGGCCCAATTGTCGTAGTTGATCCCGCCGATGAACCCGGAGACTTCCGGCTTCGTGAGCGAGTACATCCACATCGAGTAGGTGCACTGCGCGTGGGTCGCGGCGGCGCCCCCGAGCCGGGGGATGAAGACGGCGTCGTCCGTACCGTCCAGGACCAACCGGCTGTCGGCGACCCGGGCGTCGCCCAGGAACGTGCCGTGGTGGCCGTTGCCGGAGGTGTCGTTGGCCCCGTTATCGAACAGATATTCGGCCAGCAGACCCGTCCTGGCGGGTTCCACAGGGATCTGCATGGCCGGCGTCTTCGGGTACAGGCGGATATCGTCGATGTAGATGGTGCCCGTCGCGCCCGCGCCCTCGATCCCGATCGTCAGTCTGGCAACCTTGTTCGCTCCGCTGACCGTCGTCACGTCGACGTTCCACGGCTGCCATTGCGGTCGTTTGATGTCCGCCGCACCGCCATTGTACATCACCTTGGCGTTGTTGATCTTCAGATACAACTGTCCCGCGTTGTCGGCGCCGCCGTAGAACCACAGCGACAGACTCTTGACCCCGCTGGCGGTCCAATCCTGTGCGGCCTCGAATGTCCGGGTCGCTTCCGACGTCTTGCCGCCGGAATTGTCATAGAACAGCGGCATCGACTGGCGGCCTCCGTGAATGACGGTCTTTTCGGCAAAGGGAGCTTGGAGGTTGCCGACCTGCGAGCCGTTGGTCGTGGTTCCAAAACCGTCGATCCAGGTCTCGTAGATGCGCGTGCCGGCGTTCTCCGCGTCGTTGTAGCTCTCGAAGTCGTCCACGGTCGCATACGGGATCGTGGAGAAACTCCAGACGTCGCCGGAATAGACGCCGTCCTGGCCGATCTCATCGACTCTCCAGAAGTAGGTAGTGCCGAGGTCCAACAAGCCCGGGGAGAAGCTCAGTTCGGCCACAGTTCCGACAGAAGCAGCGCCCTGGGTCACCGCGGCCTGGTCGGTTCCGAAATACACCTCGTGACCGGTTGCCCCGCGGCCGCGCCGCCACGTCAGGGTGGTTTCGACGTCGACGTTTGTCGCCCCCGTCGCCGGCTGTGGCTCCCGGGCCTGCACCGGGGCGTGGAAGAACCGGACCTCGCTCAGGCCCGTCTGCGGCGTGGCGCCGCCCCAGTTGCTGTGGATCGTCAGCTTGACGAACCTCGCCATGACGCCGCCGAAACTCACGACCGTGTTCGGGGTATAAGTCGGTAAACCGGTCGCTCTTGCGAATTCCGGCACACCCTCCAATACGGTCCACGTGGCGCCGTCGACGGAGTACTCAATGCTGACTTTTTTGGCACCGAAACCGACGAACGCCTCGATCAACTGGTTGGAGTTCCACACCCACAATTCATCGAGTTTATAAACCTTGTCGAACTCATACTGAATCCAGCTCGGCAATCCGCCGGTGCTCATCCACATGTGCGTCAGATCGGCGGAATGCTCATCCTTGGCATTGAGACCCGAGCCGTTGACCGTGTTCTGGGGTCCCAGGCCGGACTGAGCACTGGAGGCGGTGGCCGTCACGTTCGCCAGCGGATACGCATACGGCTCCGTGGTGAAACTCCAGACTCTCCCCTTGTCCCACCCGGTGACGCTGTTGGCCTCGTCGACACGCCAGTAGTAGACAGTCCCAAAATCCAAAGCAAAGGGGAGGTCCGTCGTGTCAAACGCCGGCTCGCTGGTGAGACCGACTGCGGCAACCCCGTCATTGACGTCCTTGAAATCCGCGCTGAAATACACACGATGCCCATCGGTGGCAGGGGCGAACTCGCCGGGCTCCCAACGGAGAATCGCCTCCAGCGGCACGTCGGTAGCCCCATCGGCCGGATTCGGAGCGGCCGCCAGTTGCCGACTGGCCCCCAGAGAGACGGCATTGATGATGCGAATCTCGTCAACGGCCAGCCAGCCCCAGCCTCCCGCGAAGGCGTCCACGACTTCGATGCGTACCTTCTGGCCGGCGAACGCGGAGAGGTTGAGGGTGTCCTGCCGCAAGGTTCCCTGGCCGTTTGTAAGGACACTGGCCAAAAGGGAACCATCGACGGCGGAAATCACCGCAACGCCGGAGGAGCCGTTCGTGTATCCGGCCGCCGGATTCGGGTCCAAGGCCGGCTTCGTCGTGCCCGAGCCCCCGCCGTGGGCCCAGACGGTCAGCACAGCGCCTTCGCCCAGCAATACCAACGGCGACTTGGCGATCTGGTCGTTGGCCGCTGTGTGGAGGTTGTCGCCCCATCCCGTAAGATTGTACGTATTCAGGTAGCTCTCCTGGCCGCGCCCGTTTGTGGGGAACGTGAAGGGATGGTTCGTTCCGGCCCGGTTGTACTGCATGGTTCCATCGGGTCCCGCCTTGTCGCCTTCCTGGACCGCGGGCTTCATACCGTCATACTGATCGGGACGCCCGATGCTCCAGGCGACGCCCGCGCCCGGGAGGCCCTTGGGGCCGCCCACCCCCGTGATGGCTTCGTCACCGGCCACGGTGGGATCGTCCGGCGCGGGGGTCGCCGGGTTCACGCACGTCAGCACGAAGCCGTGATCGTTGCCGTTCTCAAAGTCCCAGATCACGTCCGCACCTGCGGAAACCCCTCCCATCACACAGAACACCAACACCCACAGCGAACAATGCGTTCTCGTGCACATTTCATGCCTCCTTCACTCAGTTCCGAGGACAGTACCTCGTGACGTTAAGATGAGAGAAAACGCTCTTTCAGGGCCTGCAACAGCATCACCAACACTCCGTTCTGTTATCATCCGACGTGGGTCCGAATCAGAAGGGCAACTGTTTTTTCGGCCAGCACAGACGGAAGCCCTCGTCCAAGTCCTCTACGCGTCGCAACAGCTCCACATGACCATCCACCATCACGACGTTGGCTCCGCCCTTGTCGCGATCCCCCGGCGTATTGTGAAACGTGGCGAAATTGTCAATTCGTCTCGTCCGAGAGGTTGTCCCGTTCTCAGTTGGAGGTGCGGTGGCCACTCCATGATGAATCCTACGCACCCTTGACCTTCTTGGCAACACCCTGTTGTTCGTCTTGATCCTGTAATTTCGCCTCCAGGATCCACAGT
>Ga0228535_1000811_pt1 | contig 69344 bp, 66 predicted proteins | sample SJ1metagenome_FD_168457 | JGI IMG/M metagenome (GOLD analysis project Ga0228535, IMG submission 168457) | Enriched culture of PCE-dechlorinating microbial communities from Ithaca, New York, USA - SJ1 | ecosystem: Engineered > Modeled > Simulated communities (microbial... > Unclassified | place...
GGAGGGGAGGGGTCCGGGGAGGGGAACCCCTTTTGTTCACAAAAGGGGTTCCCCTCCCCGGTTCGTCCTCTTCCAAAAGGAGCAGGCATGTCGCGGATTGTGATTGACGAGGAGCGGTGCAAGGGGTGTCTCCTTTGCACGTCGGCGTGTCCCAAGGAGATTGTGGTGCAATCTTCGCGGTTCAACCAGCAGGGGTACAAGGTTGTCGAGGTCAAGCCCGGCGAGGAGTCCAAGTGTACCGGGTGCGCCAGTTGCGCCATGATCTGCCCGGACGTGGCCATCAAGGTCTGGAAGACGGTGAAGCCGAAGAAGGCCAAGGAGGCGGCCCATGTCTGAGAAGCGCATGTTCATCAAGGGCAACGAGGCCATCGCCTACGGGGCCCTGGCTGCCGGGCTCAAGTGCTATTTCGGCTATCCCATCACCCCGCAAAACGACATCCCGGAATTTTTGTCCAAGGCCCTGCCCGAGGCCGGGGGCGAGTTCGTGCAGGCCGAGAGCGAGGTGGCCTCGGCCAACATGCTGCTCGGCGCCGCAGCCTGCGGCATCCGGGCCATGACCACCTCGTCGAGCCCGGGCATTTCGCTCATGCAGGAGGCCATTTCGTACATGGCCGGTAGCGAGCTTCCCGGGGTCATCGTGAACATGAACCGGGGCGGTCCCGGCCTTGGCGACATCGGCCCGTCCCAGGGCGACTATTTCCAGTCGGTCAAGGGCGGCGGGCATGGCGACTACCGGCTGTTGGTGCTGTCGCCGTCCACCTGCCAGGAGGCCTACGATCTGATCATCGCCTCGTTTGACCTGGCCTTCAAGTACCGCAATCCTGTCCTGGTTCTGGGCGACGCCATTTTGGGCCAGATGAAGGAGCCGGTCACGCCCTGGAAGCCCGCCCCGGTTTCTCCGGACGAGGGCGGCGACTGGCGGCTGGATGGCGCGTCCGGGCGTCCCAAGCGGCTGCTGAAGTCGCTTTTCCTGGATGAGGGCGAGCTGGCCGGACAGAACCTGCGCCTGGACGCCAAGTACAAGGCCATGCAGTCCGAGGTGCGTTTCGAGGCCTACCAGACCGAGGACGCCGAGCTTGTGGTGGTGGCCCACGGGTCCATCGGCCGCATCGCCAAGAGCGCGGTGCGGGCACTGCGGGCGGCGGGAGCGAAGGTGGGGCTTTTCCGGCCCATCACGCTTTTTCCGTTCCCGACCGGGGCTCTGGCGGAACTGGCGGCGCAGGGAAAGCGCTTTTTGACCATCGAGCACAACATGGGGCAGATGGTCGAGGACGTGCGTCTGGCCGTCCGTTTCCATGTCGACAGCGCCTTCCACGGCTTTTTGCCGGGCAACATGCCCACTCCCGACGAGTTTGAAGCGCCGATCCGCTCGGCCCTTTCGAGGTAGGACATGAAGGACGAACTGGTTTTCGAAAGGCCCTCGGTCATGGCCGACCGGGGCATGCATTACTGCCCTGGCTGCCAGCACGGCGTGGCCCACAGGCTGGTGGCCGAGTGTCTGGTGGAGATGGGGCTCGTGGAAAGGACCATTGCCATAAGCGCCATCGGCTGCTCGGTTTTCCTCTACAACTACATCCTGGTGGACACGGTGGAGGCCCCGCACGGCCGGGCTCCGGCCGTGGCCACGGGGGTCAAGCGGGCCAGGCCCGAGGCCTTCGTCTTCACCTATCAGGGCGACGGCGACCTGGCGTCCATCGGGCTTGCGGAAATCATGCACTGCGCCAACCGGGGCGAGCGGCTGACGGTGATCTTCGTCAACAACACGGTCTACGGCATGACCGGCGGCCAGATGGCCCCAACGACCCTTGTGGGCCAAAAGACCACCACCTGCCCGGGCGGCCGCTGCCAGGACCGCGAGGGCGGCCCCATGAACATGGCCGAGATCATCGCCGGACTGGGCGGCACGGTGTACAGCACCCGCGTGGCGCTCGATTCGGTCAAACACATCGTGCAGGCCAAAAAGGCCCTGAAAAAGGCCTTCGCCATCCAGGAGAAAAACCTGGGCTTCGGGTTCGTGGAGCTTCTGGCCACCTGTCCCACCAACTGGCGCATGACGCCGCTTCAGGCCAACGAACGCATCGCCAAGGAAATGATCCCCGTGTTTCCCTTGGGGGTTTTCAAGGACGCAACAGGCGAAGGAGGCGGCAAGTGAGTCTGTACCAGGATGTGATCATCGCCGGTTTCGGCGGCCAGGGGGTCATGCTCATCGGCAACCTTCTGGCTTATGCGGGCATGAACCAGGGCTTAAACGTCACCTACATCCCGGTCTACGGCCCGGAGATGCGCGGCGGCACGGCCAATTGCACGGTGGTGGTCTCCGAGGAGGAGATCGGCTCTCCCATCATCCACCGTCCGAAAAGCCTGATCATCATGAACCGGCCCTCCCTGGACAAGTTCGGCCCCAGGCTGGAGGACGGCGGCGTGCTGATCCTCAATTCGTCGCTGGTCGACCCGGCCCTGGCCGAGGCCGGACGGTACAGGCTGGTGTCCGTGCCGTGCAATGAGATCGCCGACGGACTGGGCAATTCCCGCATGGCCAACATGGTGGCCATCGGGGCGTACGCGGCGGCCACGGGGGTTTTGCCCCTGTCGGCGGTGGAGGACAGCCTGTCGCATGTCATCTCCAGCCACTATGCCAAGCTCATCCCAAAAAACATCGAGGCCATCCGGGCCGGCGCGGCCCGGGCGGCGTAGCGAGTCGGGCAGGGGGGATGCCTCCGGCGGCCAACGGGCTCAAGCCCTTTGAAATCCCGTAACGGGTCGCATCCTCCCTCTCGCATCTCATTACCCCCCCCGTAAAAGTTTTTTGGGGAGGGGGAGGGGTCCGGGGAGGGGGAACCCCTTTTGTTCACAAAAGGGGTTCCCCCTCCCCGGTTCCCATTTCTTCCCCAGGAGCCTCCCATGTCTATATTTCCTTCCCGTCTCTTCGGCATCATCGGGCATCCGCTTGGGCATACGCTCAGTCCGCTGCTGCACAACTGGGGCTTCGGGCATTTCGGGCTGCCGGGGGTGTATCTGGCCTGGCCGGTCACGCCGGACCGGGTGGCGGATTTCATGACGGCGGTGCGGGTGCTTGGGATCGAGGGGGTGTCGGTGACCATTCCGCACAAGGCGGCGGTGATGGGGTTGGTGGACGGGATAACGGGCCGGGCCCGGGCGGTTGGCGCGGTGAACACGCTTTTTTGGCGCGATGGGAAGTTGTGGGGCGAGAACACGGATGTGGCCGGTTTCGTGGCGCCGCTTCGGGAGATGGGGGATGTGCCGGGCACGGCCCTGGTTCTGGGCGGCGGCGGCGCGGCCCGGGCGGCGGTGGCGGGGCTTTTGGAGCTTGGGGTGCCTGGGATTTTCGTCAGCAACCGCACGGCGGCGAAGGCCCGGGATCTGGCCCGGGATTTCGGCGTGCGGGACGCGCCGTGGGAGAAGCGGGGGGAATATGCCGGGGGGCTGGTGGTCAACGCCACGCCTTTGGGGATGCTCGGGAACAACGAGGGGCTGTCGCCCATGCCGCCGGGGAGCCTGGGGGCGGGGGCGGTGGCCTATGATCTGGTCTACAATCCCCATGAGACGCGGTTTTTGAAGGATGCTGCGGCGTCCGGGGCCAGGACCGTGCCCGGGCTTGAGATGTTTTTCGGGCAGGCCGTGGAGCAGTTCCGGCTGTGGACGGGCTTGGAACTGCCGCGCCGTGAGGGCATGGCGCTTTTGGGCCGGGCCCTGTATGGGGATGGGGCCTAGCGAAAAGCGGTGTGCAGGCGGGAGGCGGCGATGGGCGCGGAGATGGCGGTGAAAAAGTGCGTGCTGGTGGTTTTGGACGGCCTTGGCGACCGGTCCCACGCCTGTCTCGGCCACAAAACGCCCCTTGAAGCGGCCAAGACGCCCCACCTGGACCGGCTGGCGGCCCTGGGCTGCAACGGCCTGTACCATGCCGGGCATCTGGGGCAGGCGTTGCCCAGCGAAAACGCCCACTTCGCCATGTTCGGCTACGAGGCCCACGAGTTTCCCGGCCGGGGGCCGCTTGAGGCCATGGGGGCGGGAATTGCCGTTGCCCCGGACGAGGTGGCGGTCCTGGCCCATTTTTCCAGCGTGGCCGAGCGGGACGGCTGCCTGTATCTGCATCGCGACAAGCCCGAGGCCGTGGCCGGGGCCGAGATGCCGGAGCTTTTCGCGGCCGTGGCGGCGTTTGCGAGCCGGGGGGTGCGTTTCCGGCTGGTCCGGGACCGGGGACTTTTCGGCATCCTGGTGCTGTCCGGGGAGCCGGGGCACGGGGGATCGGTGGGGCCGGATTTCACGGACACCAATCCCATGGTGGACGGCCTGCCCATTCCCGAAGTGCTACCCCTTTGCGGCGCGGATGCGGCCAGCGGAAACGCGGCTGCGGCTCTCAAGGACTATCTGCTGCATGTCCATGCGGCACTCTCGGCGCATCCCATCAACACGAACCGCGCGGCCCGGGGCCTGTGCCCGGTCAATGCCGTGGTCACCCAGCGTCCGGGACGGCCGGGTTGTCCGGAGCCTTTTTTCGTGCGCCACGGCCTGCGCGCTCTGTCCGTGGCCTCGGGCATCATCTACCACGGGCTGTGCGCCTACCTGGGTATGGATGTGGAAAAGTGCGCGGACACGGGCGACCCCGGGGGCGATCTGGCAAAGCGCCTGGCATTCGCCAGAGACGCCCTCGACCGGTACGATTTCATCCACGTGCATACCAAGGCCCCGGACGAGGCCGCCCACACCAAATCGCCGGAGAAAAAGCGCCGGGTCATCGAGGCCCTGGATACGGGCCTGGGGCAGGGTATGGACGCCTTTCTCGATGATCCGGGGGTTGTTGTCGCGGTCACGGCCGATCATTCCACGCCCTCGGCCGGCCCGCTCATCCACTGCGGCGAGCCCGTGCCGCTTGTGGTGTGCGGCCCGGGGGTGCGCCGGGACGCGGTGACGCGTTTCGACGAGGTGGCGGCGGCGGGCGGGGCGCTCGGGCATCCGCGCGGCACGGAGCTCATGCGGGTGCTGCAAAACGCCATGGACCGGGCCAGGCTGGCCGGGATACGGGAGACGGCGGACCCAAGGGACTTCTGGCCCGCGCCCTGTGCGCCGTTTCGGGTACGCTGACAGAACCGGGGGAGAAGCCATGCATGAGGTGGGCGTCATCCACGGCCGTTTCCAGGTGCTGCACAACGACCACCTGGCCTACCTCCTGGACGGGGCACGTCGGTGCGCCCATCTGGTGGTGGGCATCACCAATCCCGATCCCTTCTTGACCGCGCCGGACACCAGCGACCCCTTACGGTCCGACCCGGCAAACAACCCCCTGACCTATTACCAGCGGCAGCGGCTGGTGCGGGACGTGCTGGGCGAGGCCCTGGCCGGGTCCGGCCGCGCCCCGGCGGGGTTCACCGTGGTGCCCCTGCCCATCAACCGGCCGGAATTGTACCGGTATTACGTGCCGATGGATGCGGTCTTTTTCCTGTCCATCTACGACGATTGGGGCCGCCGCAAGCGGGAGCTTTTCACCTCGCTCGGGCTTCGCGTGGAGGTCATGCGCCAGGTGACGCCGCAGGAGAAGGGGTTGAGCGCCACGGCGGTGCGGGCGCGCATGGTCCGAAACGAGCCCTGGGAGCACCTGATGCCTCCGGCCGCCGTGCGGCTCATGAAGGAGTGGGACGTGCCCGGGATACTGCGGCGGGGGGGGATTGACTGCTTGTCAGAAAATGATAATACTTAATTACAATGTGGACGGTATCCTTTACGGCCAAGGCTGCCAAACAGGTGGCCAAGCTCCCAACCCGGATCGCGGAGCGTCTCGACGCGTTACGGATTAAGATCGAGGCGTTTGGCCCGGTGCAGCCCGACTTGGCGCATTTTGGAAAGCTTAAGAACTGGCCGGCGGAAGCGTACCACTGCCATCTGAACAAAGGACGGCCGACCTACGTGGCGGTCTGGACGGTTGAGGACCGAACGGTCCAACTGGTGGAGGTGACCTATGTTGGAACTCACGAAAAAGCCCCGTACTGACGGGCTCTGGGAAATATGCGCCATCGTGCCGGAAAGCCGCGTCGACCGTGTGGCCTTGGCCATCGAAGAAGCGGCTGGTCCCAGTATCCCTGCCTCCGACGTCTTCCCGAACTCCACGCCCGGTTCCCGTCTGCGCGGCGCACGCGGACTTCTGGGCATCACCCAGAGGCAACTCGCTGACCGCATCGGGATAAATGTCCCGAATCTGTCCGCCATGGAGAACAACCGTCGCCCCATCGGCAAGGCCATGGCCAAAAAGCTCGGCGAGGCTCTGGACTTTCCGTATAAGGCGTTTTTGTAGAACGAACCTGGATGTGACAGCCAAAATGGAAAGGTGGGGGAACCTTCTCCTTGTTTTCGCCGACTGGCTGCAGGCGTTTGTAGCGGTGTCGGCATTGCCCCCCAGCGGATAAGCCAACCGGCGCTTCCCCGGCTAATAGACCTTGCGCCGGGAAAAGCCCTCGCCCAGCACGTTGAAGGTGTTCTCCACCACGAAAAAGGCGTTCTTGTCCCGGGAGAAGACCAGTTCCTCCAGGCGCTTGATCTGCACCGTGTTGGTAATGGTCAAAATCACCTTTTTACGCTTTCCGGTATAGGCGCCGCGACCGTAGAGAAACGTGGAGCCCCGGCGCAGCACGTTCACGATGTCGTGGGCGATCTGGTCGGCGTGGTCGGAGATGATCAGCACCATCTTGCGCTGGTTGAAAAGCGACAGGAAGTATTCCATGACCGTGGACGAAACGAAGGACAGGATCACGGAATACAGGACCAAGTCCGTGTCGTAAAAGAAGATCCCCACGGAGAAAAGAATCAGGTTGTAATAGAAATTGAACTTGCCCACCCGCAGGTTCCATTTCTGGTTCAGGGCAATGGCCACGATGTCCGTGCCGCCGAGGGATCCGGACGATCGCAGGGCGATGCCCACCCCGGCGCCCATGATGGCCCCGCTGAAGATGGCCGCCAGCATGGGATCGTCGATGCCCGCCCGGAACGTCACCAAGTCCATGAAGACGCTTAAGACCGCCATGCCGTAGAGGGTGTAGAGGATGAAGCGGCGGCTTAGGCTGAACCAGCCGACGAACATCAGCGGCACGTTGAGGGCGAAATACCATGAGCCGATGCCCAGCCCCCCCACGAGATAGTAGAGCAAAAGCCCCAGCCCCGAGACGCCGCCGGAGATGAAGCCGTGCTCCACGGCCACGGCCTTGACGCCGATGCTGAAGATAAGCGCGCCCAGGGTGATGAGCGCCACGTTTCGGGCCACGGCGAGTAGGGGATTGTCCAGGAACCGGCGTATGGTCATCCCCCGCACCTATCGTGGCCGGGCCGGGAAAGCAACTGCGACGGAAAAATCAGACGGATGCGTTCGGGCGGGCGAAGCGGGCCAGCCTGGCGGGGTGCGGCGGAATCACGGCGCTGCAGCCGTCGCAGGCCAGGGCGTAGCGCATGTCCTCGATCCAGGTCCGGCGGTATGCCGGGTCGCTGAAAAAGCGTTTGGCCAGGGACAGAGGCCGGGTGAAGACGTCCATGACCGGGCCGAAGAACTCCGACGGGTCGCGGAAGCATTCCCAGTCGCAACGGTTGCAAAAGGGGGCGGCCGCCATCCCGTCCGGATCGAATTCCGAGAACAGCCCCAAGTCCTCCCCCCCCCGGTAGCCGCAGGGGAAGATGTGCCCCAGGGCCGCGTCCATGAAAAAGAAGTCGATGCCGCCCCGGCAGGGATAGTGGCCGTTTGCTGTCCCGCCGCCGTAGTGGCGCATGAGCGAGAGCAGGGAACTGCGCGGGGTGAAGATGCGAAGCCTCCCCCGGAATTCCGGAATGACCTGGAAAAGGGCGGCAAACAGGGCGGCCTTTTCCCGGCGTGAAAAGCGGATGAAGTCGTCGGCCGAGGTGGCGGCGTAGACGGCCTCGCCGGCGTGTACCCTGGCGCTTTCCGGGCCGTCTCCCGGCGGCGGGGTCTCCTCGGCGCTCATGGGATAGCAGGCGTTGACCGTGGTGAACCCCAGCGACTCCACAAAGGCGTAGAAGCGGCGAAAGGCCGTCTCGAAGTGGGCCTGGAAGGCGGCGGCGTCGAAGGGGGCGGGGTCGCCGGGGCCGCCCGGATCCCTTGGGGCGTGGGGGGGCGGCGCGTCGCGGCCGCCCGTGTGGCGGTTGATGCCCAGGTTGGCGGCCGGAAAAAGGCCATGGGCGTGGAAGATGGGCAGGGCCTTGGCGATGCCGCGCACCACCCCGGGCAGGCCCCGGTTCGCCTCGTGCAGGTCGGCCTCAGCGCTGTCCAGGCTGATCCAGAAGGCGTTGAAGCCGCTTGTGAGCAGGGTCTCCGCCAGTTGGGCCACCCGCGCGGCGAAATCGGGGCGCTCGTGGTCCCGGAAGAAAAAACCGTTGGTGCCGGTGCGTACGTAGCGGATGCCCGCCGCCCGGGCGCGCCGGGCCAGGGGCGCGATGTCGTCCAGGCACAGAAGGGGTTCGCCACCGGTGAACGAGATGGCGGCCACGCCCCGGGCGGCCATGGCCTCGATCTGGGGGGCCAGAAATTCCGGGCGCAGGGTGGAGCGCCGGAAGCGGTTGCCCGTGCGCATGCCGCACTGGACGCAGGAGGCGTTGCAGCGGTCGGTGTACTGGATGACCACCTGGCCGGGGATGCGGCCCCGGGCCAGGCGGCGCAGGTCGGCCAGGGAGACGCGGGATGCGGCGTGGGGGAAGGCGTGAGCGGTCATGGACCGGGAGAATGCCCGGGGCGCATGGCGATGGCGTGGCGCGCCCGTGACACGGACGTGAAGACGCGGCATGTCCTTGCCGGGGACCGGGAAAAAGGTGTATTCCAGGGACACCAAGGCAGTTTGGCCGATGCGGAGTACGGAGACGTTTGCATGCCGACGCAGCACACCATGCGCCCCATGCGACCCATGTGAGGGGGGGCGGATCCTGGGGAGCCCGTGGGCCTATGGACGATCTGGACGTCATCCTTTCCGAGCTTTACCGGAAGTATTTCCATGTGCTGTGGGACGCCGCCATGGAGCTGGCGCACAAGACGTGGCTGGCCTTGTGGGGCGCGCTCTACGACGCGGCCGGCTGGCTGGAGGCGTTTTTCGGGGCTCTGGCCGCCCGGGTGTCCGTGTGGCAGGCGGCCGGTGCGGCCGTGGTCGCGATAGCCGTTCTGTGCTTCTGGATATTCCGCGAGAATTTTTACATCCGCCGTTTTCGCCACAACATCCACTGGCTGCGATTTCGTGGCTACCGGCCCATGCTGGTGGAATATCGCCTGGGGGCCAAAAGCGGCCGGGCGGATTTTTTGGGCCGGGAGACGGCCGTTCCCGGTCGTTTTCCGGGACTGCGCATCTTCGACGCCGTCCCCGAGGCCTATGTGGTGATCTACGGCACAGGAAACGGCGGCCCGGCCCGCATGGTGCGCACCTATCCCCGCCAGACCCGGGCCGGGCGCGCGGCCATGGTCCGGGAACTCTCGGCCCATGTGCGCGAGGCCGGGCGCTACGTCAATCCACGTAGCGAGGTGGAGGCCCTTTTGGACTTCCTGGCGGCCATGGACCCGGCCATGAAGGAGTTCCAAAAGACCGGGGAAGCGGAAAAACGGCAGGGGATGTGAACGTCCGGCCGCAGCAAACGTGCCTGCGGCCGGACGGGTCTGGGCAGAGTCTGGGCAGGGTCAGCGCAGGGTGTTGGCCCGGTTGACGCAGGCCACGTAGACGGCGTTGCAGTTGACGTTGCACTGGTCCCGATAGCTTCCGTAATATGAGGCGTTGCACATCTGGGCGCAATAGGCCTGTTCCTGGGCGCAACGGGCCAGGGCCTGGGAGCGCCAGCCGCCACCGCCGGGGCCCCAGGGGCCTGGGCCAGGGCCCGGACCCGGACCGGGAGGACGTCGCGCGCCGGGCGGGGGGCCGGGCTGAGGCGGTGGGGGAGGACCGAATCCCGGCGGAGGCGGTTGTTGCCCGGGAGGCCGCCGCTGGCCCGGCTTGCGCTGCTGGCCGGGCGGGAGTTCCTCTCCGGGAGCCGGGGGCCACTGCCCCGGCGGCGGGGCCTGGGCCAGGAGCATGGTTCCCTGGTCCGGTGCTGTTTCAGCCTGGGCCATGGCGGCCGGGGCCAGAAGCAGCAGGGCCAGGAAGACAGCGATGACGTTTTGCCGTGGTGGTTTCATATCCGGTATTTCCTTTCGTCGCAGGGGCATCCCTGGCGATGATCGTGGCGGACACGCCCGGGCGGTCCGCGCGGTAGGACGGCGAGAACACGTTAAAGAAAAAAACGCTTGTGTGCATGGAATTAACGGAATTGTCCCGGTTTTGCATCTTTTTTTTTGAGACGGCGCCGCCATCCGGCCGCCGGAGGGCATGCGGGGAAGAGACATGGAGCGAGCGATAGCCAAGGCCGCCGCCCTGTGGCGGGCATCGACGACGGCCGTGGCCCTGACCGGGGCCGGAATTTCCGTGGCCGCCGGGATTCCGGACTTCCGCAGTCCGGGCGGACTCTGGTCGCGCTTCGATCCCATGCGGGTGGCCACGGCCGAGGCCATCGACCGGCATCCGGAAGCGGTCTGGACCTTTCTGCTTGCCGCAAGGGACGTGGTGGACAAGGCCCGGCCCACCCCGGCCCACCATGCCCTGGCCCGCCTGGAAGCGGCCGGGCGCCTTGTGGCCGTCATCACCCAGAACATCGACAACCTGCATCAGGCCGCCGGGTCGCGAAACGTCATCGAATACCACGGGGGGATGGGGCGCTACCACTGCCATCGCTGCCGGACCAGGCACGACCCGGGCACGGCCCGGACCCTCGCCGCCGGGGACATCCCCTGGCGATGCCGGGAATGCGGCGGTGTGGTCCGGCCGGACATCGTGTTTTTCGGGGAATCGATTCCTCTTGACGCCCTGCGAAAAAGCAGTCAATTGGCCCTTGCCGCCGATTTTTTGCTGGTGGCCGGAACCTCGGGCGAGGTGGCCCCGGCCAATGTCCTGCCGTTTACCGTGCGGGAGCGGGGCGGCATAGTGGTTGAGATCAACCCCGGGGAGAGCGCCTACAGGGCCATGGCCGACGTCCGCATCGAGGCCCCGGCCGAGGTGGCGCTGCCGCTTTTGGAAAAACATGTTCTGGACGGGGCGTTGGCCCCTTGCGGAAGGTGACAAGGGCTTTATGGACGCACTGACGCCTCACGGCGGTTTCTGGACCATGCTGGCCGGGGCCACCCCCACGGTCATCTTTGTGTTGAGCATTCTGGGCTTCATGTCCCTGGGCTGCTGGAGCATCATCTTCGTCAAGCTTTTCACCCTGACCAGCGCCCGCAAGGATTCTGCCAGGGATTACACGGTCTTCCAGGAGGCCGAATCCCTGAAGAGCGCCATGCAGGCCCTGGGACGGCACAAGCAGTCCCCGGCCTACAATGTGGGGGCGTTGGCCTTTGAAGAACTCATGCGCATGGAAGACAGCGAACTCGAGCCCGGCGAGAAGGCCAGGATCGCCATGGACAACATCCGGCGGGTGTTGCGCCAGGGGGTGACCTCGGAGCTTGGCAAGCTTTCGAAATCCCTGTCGTTTCTGGCGACATGCGCCAACTCTGCGCCGTTTATCGGCCTGTTCGGCACGGTGTGGGGCATCATGAACTCCTTCCACTCCATCGGCCTGCAGCAGTCCGCAGCCCTGGCCGCCGTGGCCCCGGGCATCTCCGAGGCCCTGGTGGCCACGGCCATCGGTCTCGGCGTGGCCATCCCGGCCACCATCGGCTACAACTTTTTTCTGGGCTACATGCAGTCCATCGAGCGGGAGCTGGTCAACTTTGCGGGCGCGTTTTTGAACCGCATCCAGCGCGAGGTGACCTGGGAACCGCGCGAACCGCGCGAACACAGGCCCCGCCGGACCATGGCCCGGGAGGGCATGTAGCCGTGGGCGTGCAGATCGGCGGCGGACAGAACACGTTCATGTCCGAGATCAACGTCACGCCCTTCGTGGACGTGATGTTGGTGCTTCTGATCATCTTCATGGTCACCGCGCCCATGATGACCCAGGGCCTGGAGGTGGACCTGCCCCAGACCAGGACGGTCAGCGTCCTGCCCACGGACAGCGAACACTTGGTGTTGACCGTCAAGGCCGACGGCGGCATTTTTCTGGATACCTACCAGGTCGGCATGGCTGATCTGCAGGATCACGTGAAACGGCTGGTGGCGGATCAGAAAAAGACGCTCTTTTTGCGTGCCGATAAAAACGTGGCCTACGGCGTGGTGGTTCAGGTCATGGGCGTGGTCAAGGCCGCCGGGGTCGACAGGCTGGGCGTCGTGGCCGAAGAGGACAAGAAGGAAACGGCCGCTCCCAAGACGCGCACGCCCTAAGGGCCGCGTCCCGGGGGTTCGCCTCCACATCCTCGCGGCGTCGCTCGCCAAGGTTCATTATGCAGGCACTCGGCTGGACGTTCTCCATTTTTTTGCACCTCACGGTGTTCTTGGCCAGCTTGCTCTTCATTCAGATGGAGCCGGTGAAGTTCAAGCTGGACGTGCCCGTTTACGAGGTGGAGCTTTTGACCCTTGGGCCTCCGGGGCTGCCTCCGGGACCGCCGGGAGGGGATCCCGCCGCCGCGCCCGGTCCCAAACAGCCCGGCCCGGAAAAACTGCCCCCCGGACCGGCCGAGACCCTGGCCCAGCCCGAGGCCCCCAAGGCTGCGGCGCTTCCAGAGCCTCCGGCCGATGCCGCGCCCATCCCGGCCCGGCCCCAGCCGCCCGAACCCGTGGCGGCGCGGCCCCCCGAGCCGCCCAGGCCGCCTGAGCCCAAGCCCGAGCCGAAACCCGAGCCCAAGCCCGAACCCAAGGCCGCGCCCATTCCCAAGGAAGACGCGAAGAAGGAACCTCCCAAAAAGGCCGAGGAAAAGCCCAAGCCGCCGGAGCCGCCAAAGGTTGCGGACGCCAAGCCCCAGCCCGAGGCCAAAAAGACCGATCCCAAGGACGTCATGGCCGATGCCCTCAAGCAGGCCAAGGCCGACGCCCAGAAATCCGCCCCGGCCGCGCCCAGCGCCAAGGACGTCATGGCCGACGCCCTCAAACAGGCCAAGACCCAGGCCGCCACGTCCGGTGCGGCGTCGGGCCAGGCTGGTTCCTCCGATGCCCTATCCAGGGAAATCGCCGCCTTGCGGCGCTCGACGAGCGGCGGCGGCGGCGGACAGGGCGGGACCGGTCCCGGCGGCGGCGGTGGCGGCGGCGGTGGCGGCGGGGCCACGCTTCAGGTCTACGCCCAGATCGTCAACCGGATCATCAAGCAGAACTGGCGGTTCCCGCAGATGGGGGTCACGGAGAATTTCGTGGCCGTGGTGGAATTGCAAATCGGCAAGGATGGCCGTATACTGCAATATCAGTTGGTGCAATCCTCCGGCAGGCCCAATTTCGACGCATCCGCACTCAAGGCGGTGGCCGAAACCGAGTCCCTTCCGCCCCCGCCGCTGCCGAGCCTAAGCGTCCTGCAACTCAACTTCAACTCACGGGAAATTGGACAATGAGCCGTATTTTCTCTGTGGTGGTCCTTCTCGCGGCATGTGCGGCCGCTTCCCTTTTCGCCTCCACCCGATGCGCCATGGCCCAGGATTCCCTGGCCGTGGACATCCGCGGGCCAGGCCAGGCCAGGATGAACCTCGTTTTGTCCCAGCCCTTCGCCGACGGCGGACAGGATGCCGCATCCCGCAAGCTGCAGGATCTCATCAACAAAAATCTGGCCTTCATGCCCTTTTTGCAGGTGGTTCCCCAATCCCAGGTGCTCGGACAGATTGGCGGGCCCCAGGCCGACCAGATCGATTTCAAGCCCTTCGGGCTGGCCCGCATCGACGTCCTGGTGACGTCCGGCTGGACCCCGGGCGGCAACCTGGGCAACGTGGAGTTGCGGGCCTTCGAGGTCTATTCCCAGAAAGTCCTCGTGGGCAAGGGCTACGACGCCGTCACCGACGCCCAGTTGCCGGACATCGCCGACCGGTTCTGCATGGAGCTGATGCTCAAGCTCACCGGCCAGGGCGGCTTTTTCAATTCCCAACTGGCCTTTTCCAAGCCGACCGGCCCCAAAAGCGCCGAGATCTGGGTGGTGCGGCCCATGGGACGGGGCCTGACCAAGATCACCAGCTACGGCGACCTGGGCATGGCCATCAGCCCGTCCTGGTCCTTCGACGGCGGCAAGATCGCCTTCACCCTCATCGGCTCCCGGTCCCACTACCTGGGCATCTGGTCCGGCGGCGGCAAACCCGCCGTGCACACCCTGCCCTGCACCAGCGTGGTCAGCCCCCGATTTCTGCCCAACGGGCAGATCGCCGTGGCGCTCAACCTGAAAAGCGAATCCGCCATCTACATCCTGAATTCGGCCTTCCAGCCCACCACCCCCACGGTCAAGACCAACGGCATCGCGGTCTCGCCCAGCTTCGACAAGTCCGGGCGGCTTATGGCCTACGTCTCCGACGAAACCGGCAGCCCCAACATCTACCTGCGCGACATGGCCTCGGGTTCCTCCCGGCGGCTGACCCGGTTCGGCTACAACACCAACCCCAGCATGAGCCCGGACGGCACCCTGATAGCCTTCACCCGGCAGACCGGCGGCGGCCAGAAGGTGTTCGTCCTCGACGTGGCCACCGGGGCCGAACAGCAGGTCACCTCGGGGCCGGGGTCCGACGAGAATCCGTCCTTTGCGCCGGACGGCTATTTCATCGCCTTCGCCTCCACCCGGGGCGGGGCCTCCAAAATCTACATCACCACCCGGCACGGCGCGCCGCCGGTCATGGTGCCCACAGGGGACGGCTCGGCCCGGATGCCCTCCTGGGGGCCGTTGCCGGGAAAATAGGCGGTATTCGGCCCGGCCGCCGTTGTATCGCTCCCGAAGTACCCGGACGGCGTACCGCATGTGATGGCAAGGGGTGGTCCTATCATGGGAAATATTCAATAAAATCATCATGAAAGAAAGAGTTGCAATTCTATGTGGAAGGCGTAAACAGTCATCCGCCCGTTGGTCAGGGGCCAGAGAGCCGTTGCATAGCCGCGCGGGCTGGCAGGCGTGGTGCCCGTAAGCCCGTTTTACATGCGGAAATCTTCAGGAGGAGAGCCATGAGAGGAAGGATCGTCAGTTTGTTTTTGGTGGTGTTGATGCTGTCCCTTTTCGGCGCGGGTTGCGCCAAGAAGGCCGCCGGCCCCGGCGACGGCGCGGATGCCAGCTGGGAAGAGCAGGAGCGGCAGCGTCTGGAGAAAGAGCGTCAGTTGCGCGAGATGCTCGGCCAGGCCAATACCGAGCTGTCCCAGATGGTCTATTTCGCCTTCGACAGCTCGTCGTTGACCCCCGAGGCCCGGCAGATCCTGACCCGCAAGGTCGAGGTGCTGCGCAAGTACCCGCAGGTCAAGCTGGTCATCGAAGGCCATTGCGACGAGCGGGGCACCGCCGAGTACAACCTGGCCCTGGGTGAGCGCCGGGCGCAGGCTTCCGCCCAATACCTGGTCAACCTTGGCGTCGAGGCCAGCCGCATCTCCACCGTGAGCTACGGCAAGGAGCGTCCCCTGGATCCGGGCCACGGCGAGTCCGCCTGGGCCAAGAACCGTCGCGACGAATTTCGCGGGACGCTGTAAAACGCCGTTTTCTGGTTTTCGCCCAAAACGCCGTCCGGAATGCTCCGGGCGGCGTTTTGCCGTTTGCGGGGTCGGCATGGAGCCTGCGGGAGCGGAGGACAACCATGCGTTTCGTGGCCGAAAAAGGGAGTTTTGTGTTGTTGGGAGCCGTCAATCAGGGTACTCTTGATGTGTGCCATATTCGCTTTTTACGCCGGGCCCGGGGTGTCAGGCCGGCGCGCCGGAAAGACGCTGTGGCCGACAAGAGAAGACGTGGAATTTCGGTGTGATGAAGCCAATGAGATACAACGCGAGGGGGGCGATATGGCCTTTCCAGCGGGTGGCCGGTCGGGGGGCGGGAGGCGTGGCAGGCGCTGGCGCCGCTTTTTGCGTGACGGCTCGATGCGCCGGGCATATGGGCCTCTCCGGCTAGCGCTTCTCGTTCTCCTTGCCCTCCACGCCCCGCAGGAGGCACTGGCGATCCAGACGCACGGCGGGGCCGAGGGCCTGTACTCCCACCAGTTCGGCCATCTGCTGTTTCTCGGGGCGATGGTGGTGCTTTTTTTCCGCCTCAGGCGTCAGGCGGAAAGGACGTCGCGAGGCTGGCGGTACATCGGCATATCCTGCCTGCTTTTTGCCTTGTGGAACGCCGTGGCCTTTCTGGGGCATTGCCTGGAAGAGATCCTGCCCTCGCCGGCCTTCGTGGGGGGGCCGAATCCCTGGGACCGGGTGTTGGTTCCGGCCCCGGCCTGGCAGGCGCTGCTCTTTTATGCCTGCAAGCTCGATCATCTGGTGGCCGTCCCGGCCATGCTGTTCTTTTTTCTAGGTCTCCGGGCCTTTTGCAAGGAGCGCACATGAACCTGCCGCTCCCCGTGCTGCCTGTCTATCTTGTCGATTTTTCCGGTTCGTCCCTGATGATCGTCTTGTCATTAGCCGCAGTCCGGTATGCGTTCCGGTTGATGCGCCGGGAGCCTCGGGAGCTGTTGTGGTCGTATATCTATATGCTCACGTTGGCGTTGGCGGCGTTTTCCCTGGGGCGAGGGGTCGGGCATATCGTCCGTGATATTTTGGTGAATACGGGGCACACGGAAATATGGAATTCCATCAGCCCCGTGAGCGGGGCAATCAATACCATCACCTTTGTCTTCATCTCCGCCGTGACGCTGTACTATTCATTTGTGGAGAAGGGCTTTCGGCTGCTGCGTCAGGCCAATGCAAAGTTGTCCGAGGCCTTCGACGAGATCAAGAGGAGCAGGGATCAGGCCATCCTGCTTGAGCGTCACGCCATATCCGACAGGATGGCCGCCACGCTGGCCCATGAGACACGCAATCCGCTTTTTACCATAGCCAACTTTGCGAAATCCCTGCTTCGCAAGTGCGACAAGGACGAGCCCGTTTCCTCCCGTTTGCAGATCATCGTCGAGGAGTCGCACAAGCTTGAAGGGCTGATCGACGGCATCTTGAAGGTCAAGCATGACCTGCCGTATCTCAGGCACCGGGTCTTGGCCGCAGACGTGCTGGCCGGGCTGGAAAAGGGCGTCAGGGATAAGGCCGAGGTGGCCCGGGTGCAGCTGCGTTTTTCCCCGAGTCCGGATGATGTCTGGCTGCGTGCCGACCTGGAGAGCGTGCTGGTCGGTCTCGGCGAGATCATGATCAACGCCATCGAGGCCTCGCCCAAAGGCGGCACGGTCGATGTCGCGGCCGCACGCAAGGGAGACATGGCGACGTTTAGCATCACGGATGCCGGGAAGGGCATTGGGGCGGCGATCATGCCGAAGATTTTCGAGCCGTGTTTCAGCACGAAGGAATATTCCGCCGGGCTGGGACTGTCGTTTGCCAAGGAAATCCTTGAGGCGAATCACGGGTTCATCAAGGTGGAGTCGGTTCCGGACAGGGGCACCACGGTGGTTGTGGCCTTTCCGGCGGCGGCATCCGAAGACACCGGACCGCCTGCGGCCGCCGGCGGCGAAACCGGGCGGTGATGTGGCCAGGGCCGTCGGCCGGGGGGAGGGACGGCCCAGCGGCGAGACCGCGACCGGATGCGGAATCGGATCGAGACGCCGTGCCGTGGGGCACCGGCACGTGAAAATGGCCGCTTGAAGGCGTTTGCGAGTTGACGGATCGTTCGAAGGATGGGCCTGTAAGGCGTGCGCCGTTGACAGAATGTGGATGATGGGACACTCCTTACCGCATGAGCGCCGCAACAATGCGACATCCGGCGTAGTCTCCGGTTGCAGCAACCTACAAGGAGCCGATGTGACTGTTCTTTTCTCGCGTGATCTCAAAGAGTCCCTGGGAAGCGATCAGGTTGTCACATTACAGGGATTGCGGGCATGCCTGGCCTACCCGTCCACGAGCATCGAGACGGCGCTCGGCCGGGTGGAATACGCCATGCGTGGGGAGGGGCCTGCCGTCCTGCTGGCGCACGGCGGGCCGGGAGGCTACGATCAGGCGCTGGTGCTGGGCGAGTTGTTCCGGAACAACGGGTATCGGATCGTGGCCCCGTCGCGGCCGGGATATCTTGGGACACCGCTGCAGTCCGGAAAAAGCGCCGAAGCGCAGGGCGACGTCATGGCCGCCCTTTTGGATGCCTTGCACATTCCGGAGGCCATTATGGTCGGCGTTTCCGGCGGCGGCCCCGCGAGTTATCAACTGGCGCAACGCCACCCCGAAAAAGTCACGGCCCTGGTGGTGATCGACGGCATCTGCACGCGGTATACCAAGGGGGACGACATCAATGCCCTTGAGGAGTGGATGTATCTCAGCAGGTCCGGGCAATGGCTGTTGGGCTTTTTTTTCAAGCACTTTCCGTCTTCCGTCGTCAAAAGCCTGTTGCAGACGGAAAGCACGCTGGCCAAGCATGAACTCGCAGCGCGCGTCAGGGAGATCCTTGCCGACGAAAACAAGTTCGCGGTCCTCGATGCCGTATTTCAGACCATGAGTTCCCGGTTTGCGGAGCGAAAGTCCGGGGCGGAAAACGATATCGCACTTGGCGCGGCGATTGACAGGCTGCCGCTGGATAGCGTCCGCTGCCCGACATTGATCATTCACGGCGACGCGGATAACGACGTGCCGCCGCATGATGCCGAATATGCCCATGGGGCCATTGCCGGTGCGCAATTGCTGTGGATCGACAAGGCGTCGCATATCGGTTTCTGGACGGCCCCCGATGCCTACAAGGTGCAACGGTATACGCTGGATTGGTTACGGGACCGGTAGGGCTTTGCTTCACAAGTCTGCCGCTGTTCCGGCGTGTGTCGGCTGCTCTTCTTGACGCCCCGCCCCTCCCCGGTCTACATGGGCGCTGCCTTTCATACAATTGTTTCGCGTGACTGGCGAGAAACGTGGGCCACCACGGGGAAGCGCGAAACCTCTTCATGCCGCTCGCCTGGGCTGCGTCGCACCCGACGCCAACCTTCCTGTCAAGGAGGAGCCCATGCGCGCCCCGCGAGACCTGCTTTTCGCCACCGACCCCGAAGTGTCCGCCAACCTGACCGGCGAGGAAGACCGGCAGCGGCTTGGCATCGAGCTGATCCCGTCCGAAAGCTACACCTATCCCGAGGTGTTGGCCGTACTCGGCAGCGTCTTCACCAACAAGTATTCCGAGGGCTATCCAGGGCGGCGCTACTACGGCGGCCAGGAGTTCACGGACCAGGTGGAGAACCTGGCCCGGGAGCGGGCCTGCCGCGTGTTTCGCAGCGAACACGCCAACGTGCAGCCCCTGTCCGGCTCGCCCATGAATCAGGCCGTGTACCTGGGCCTGCTCAACCCCGGCGACACCATCCTGGCCATGGACCTGTCCCACGGCGGGCACCTGACGCACGGCGCGCCCGTGTCGCACATGGGGCGGCTTTTCACCTTCGTGCGCTACAAGACCGATCCGGCCGACGGGGCCATCGACATGGACGCGGTGCGGGCCCTGGCCCGGGAGCATAGGCCGAGGCTGGTCCTGTGCGGCTACACCTCCTACCCGCGCGACCTGGACTATGCGGCATTCAAGGCCGTGGCCGACGAGGTGGGGGCCTACACCATGTGCGACGCCTCGCACTATGCCGGGCTTGTGGCCGGGAACGTGATGCGCAACCCCCTGGACTTCGGCTTCGACGTCATGACCACCACCTCGCACAAGTCGCTTCGCGGCCCGCGCGGGGGCATGATTCTGTGCCGCAAGGAACTGGCGGCGGCCATCGACAAGTCGGTCTTCCCGGGGCTTCAGGGCGGGCCGCACATGAACGTCATCGCGGGCATGGCCATCACGCTCGGCAAGGCCCTGCAACCGGAATTCGCCGACTACGCGGCCCAGGTTCTGGCCAACGCCAGGGCCATGGCCGCCGCCTTTACGGAGCGCGGCGCGGCGCTGGTGACGGGCGGCACGGACAACCACATGCTGGTGGTGGACACGCAGCGAAGCTTCGGGCTGGACGGCCGGGTGGCGGAGGAGCTTTTGGACGCGGCGGGCATCACCACCAACAAGCAGATCATCCCGGACGACCCGAACCCGCCGCTGCGGCCGTCGGGCATCCGGGTGGGCACCCCGGCGGCCACGGCCCGGGGCATGAAGGAGCCGGAGATGGCGCAGTTGGCGGGCTGGATGGCCGACGTTTTGACCAGCCCCGATGACGCGGCCCTGCGCGTGGGCATCCGGGAACGGGTGGCGGACGTGTGCCGTCTTTTTCCCGTGCCCGGGCTTGAGGCATAGCCTTTCGGGACATCATACGATCGGGCGGGCGCGGCAGGCGCGTCCGTCCGCTCAAGGCCGGGGAGGCATGCCTTCCGTCAGGCCGCGACACGGCGTCCAGGCGAGCCGGATGCCCAGGCAGACGCGCCAGGGATGCGCCCGGTCCACGAAAGAGGCGGCGTCGACGCAGCCGGTGGCCGCCCCGCCTACGCCCCCGTCCACACGGGTGGCCGCTTTTCGAGGAAGGCGCGCGGGCCTTCCGCCGCGTCCGCCGAGGCCATGATTTCCGCCCACAGGATGTCGTTTTCGGCCCACAGCCTGTCCGCATCGGTCTCACGCGCGGCCCGGGCCAGCCGCAGGGCGGCGCGCACCCCCATGGGGGCCATGGCCGCGATCTCCCGGGCCAGTTCCAGGGCCGCCGCCAGCGCCGTGCCGGTCGGGACCAGCCGGTTGACCAGCCCGAAGCGGTGGGCTTCGGCGGCGGTCAGGCGTCGTGCGGCGCACAACATCTCCATGGCCAGATTGGGGGGCAGGGCGCGCATGAGGCGGAAAGCGCCGCCCGCGGCGGGAAAAAGCCCCACCCGCACCTCCGGCAGCCCGAAAAAGGCGTCCTCCCCGGCCACGATCATGTCGCAGGCCAGGGCCAACTCGAACCCTCCGGCCAGCACCGGGCCTTCCACGGCGGCCAGCAGGGGCTTGTCCAGGCCATGGGCGGCCACCCCGGCGAAGCGCCCCGGGCCGGAATTGATCTCCTGGCCCTGGCTGTCCAGAAAGGCCGCCAGGTCCATTCCAGCGCAAAAACAGGCCGCGTCACCGGTTAAAATGGCCACCCGGACGGATGCGTCCGCGCCGACGTCGGCCAAGGCCCGGCGAAGCTCTCCGGCCATGGCGGCGTTGACGGCGTTGCGGCGGCTGGGGCGGCGCAGGGAGATGACGGCCACGGCGTCGTGGCGGGCAAGGTCGATTAAGGGGGTGTCGGACATGGGGACCACCTTTGGGGGCTTCATCGTGAGGGGAGGGGCGGCCAGGACGAGGCTAGCCCGTCGGCGCGGTTTCAGGAGACGGCCCGAGAATAGGCGAGAGGCGTTGGCGGCGCAACGGGCGGGGCGCGTTCTGATGGCGGGGCGCGTTTTCCGGCCGTTTTCGCTACAGGGCCTTGAGTGCGGCCACCACTTCCGCCAGCGGCAACCCCACCACATTGGTATACGACCCGTTTATCCTGGTGACGAAGCAGGCGGCGCGGCCCTGGACGGCGTAGGCCCCGGCCTTGTCCATGGGCTCGCCGGTGGCCACGTAGGCCTTTGCGGCCTCGGGTGAAATCCCGGCCATGGTGACATCGGTCGAGACGCAAAACATCCGGTCCTCGCGCCCCGGCGACACGACGCACACGCCGGTCACCACGCGGTGCGTCCTGCCCGACAGCATGCCCAGCATGCGCACGGCGTCGGCCTCGTCCGCCGGTTTCCCCAGGATGTCCATATCCACCGCGACGACCGAATCCGCGCCCAGGACCACCGCGTCCGGGCAGCGTCCCGCCACCTCCACGGCCTTGATGCGGGCCATGGACACGGCGTATTCCTCGGGCGTTTCGCTCTCATCCGGCAGCGGCTCCAGGGCGTGGCTGGGCACGATCTTGAAAGGAATTTCCGTCAATTCCAGCAGTTCCTTTCGACGCGGCGAGGCCGAGGCCAGGATCAGGGGGCGTTGCATCACCATCGTCCTTCTCTCTTCAGGATTGCGGGAGAATAAAAAAGGAAGGTTTCCCTTCCCCGTGCCCAGCCATGCCGCCCCGTTAAAAGTTCTTGAAGGGGGGCGCGGGGGGAAACTTCTTCCAAGAAGTTTCCCCCCGCGTTCTGCTCTTCGTTCCCCTCCTGCCCCTTATCCCTTCTTCCTGCCCGCCATAAGCGCGGCGCGCAGGGATTCGTCGAGGCCCGGGTGGGGGAAGATCAGGTGTTCGGCGTCGTCGCGGGTGAACCCCTGGTTGACCATGAGCGTGGCCAGGGTGCCCATGGCGGCCACGCCGCGCCCAACGGCCGTAACGCCCGCCACGCGGCCGTCAAGCCAGGTCACGCGCACGAATCCGGCCGTGGCGGCATGGGCCTGGGCCATGGGGTTGGCGGCCAGCTGCACCTCGGAAATCTCGGGTTCGAGGCCGTGCGCCGCCAGCTCGCGGGCCATGCGGCCCACGCGCAGGGTCTCGGGGTTGCCGTAGATGCAGCCCGGCACGGCCCCGGGATCATAGGGGGCCGTGGTTTTCCCGGCGGCGTGGCGCACGGCGTAATGGGCCTGATGCGAGGCGGCGTGGGCCAGAAGCGTGCGGCCGTTGACGTCGCCCACGGCGTAGATGTTCGGGGCGGCCAGGAGGTGGTCGTCCACGTCGATCCAGGCCCGGCTGGGGCCGTCGCCGAGGAACCGCACGCCCAGGTCGGCCAGGCCCGCGATGTCGGAATTGGGGAAGCGGCCCACGGCCACCAGGGCCTTTTCGGCGTGGATGTCTTCGCCGGTGGCAAGCGTCAGCACGGCGTGTCCGTCGGCGGTGACCAGGTTTTTGACCTGCACCCCGGCCCGGACCACGCAGCCCTTGCGGGTCAGGGTCTGGGCCAGAACCTTGGAGACGTCGGGGTCTTCGCCCGGGGCGATGCGCTCGGCCCCTTCGAGCAGGACGATCTTGGCCCCCAGGCGGTGGAAGATGTCGGCGAATTCCAGCCCGATGGCCCCGGCCCCGACGATGATCAGGCTTTCGGGAACCTGGGTCAGGCCCAAAAGGGCCGTGGAATCGAGCACGGCGCGGCCGTCGGGGGCCATGGCCGGATAGGCGGCCGGGCGTGAGCCCGTGGCCAGGATGCAATGGCGGTAGGGAACGCTGTGGGGGCCGTGTGGGGTATCGATGCGGGCCGAGCCCGGGGAGAGGCGGGTGACGCGTCCGGCATCGAGGCGGACCCCGGCCTTGGCCAGGGTTGCGGCCAGGGCGGTGCGGGTGCCGGAGACGAGGCGGTCCTTTCGGGTCTGAAGCGCCGCCAGGGAGAAGGCGATGCGGCCCTCGGCGATTTTCAGGCGGCTTTGGGCGGCCAGTTCGTCCGCGGCATCGGTGGCTCCGAGCAGCACCTTGGTGGGGATGCAGCCCCGGTTGAGGCAGGTGCCGCCGAGTTCGGCGGCCTCCACGAGGACGGTTTGCAGGCCGAGGGCGGCCCCGGCCAGGGCCGCATCGGTCCCGGCCGGGCCGCCCCCGACGATGAGCAGATCGGCCGGATCAACCGAGGTCATCGGTGATCTCCATGGCCCGGGCGGCGTGGGTCTCGTCCAGACGTCCCACGGGCAGGGTCACGGGCGCGGCGGTGACGGCGGCCGGATTGGTCTCGGCCAGGGCCAGTATCTCGCGCAGATCGGTCACGAAGGCGTCCAGGGTGTCCTTGCTCTCGGTCTCGGTGGGCTCGATCATGACGGCCTCCTTGACGATGAGCGGGAAGTAGATGGTCGGGGCGTGGTAGCCGCGATCGAGCAGGGCCTTGGCGATGTCCAGGGCATGCACGCCGTGTTTGCCCTGGCGTTCGGCCGAGGCCACGAACTCGTGCATGCAGGTGCGGTTGTAGGGAACGTCCAGGAGGTCGTCCAGGCGTTTGCGCAGGTAGTTGGCGGCCAGCACGGCGTGTTCGGAGACGCGCGTCAGGCCCTCGCCGCCCAGGCGCAGGATGTAGGCGTAGGCTTTGAGCATGACCCCGAAGTTGCCGTAGAAGGGGGCCACGTAGCCGATGGACTTGGGATAGTCGTAGCGCAGGCTGAAGCGGCCAGCCTCGTCTTTTGCGACCCGCGAGACGGGCAGATAGGGAATCAGGCGTTCGGAGACGCCCACCGGGCCCGAGCCCGGGCCGCCGCCGCCGTGGGGGGTGCCGAAGGTCTTGTGGAGGTTTAGGTGCACCACGTCGAACCCGGCGTCGCCCACGCGCAGCTTGCCCAGGATGGCGTTGAGGTTCGCGCCGTCGTAGTAGAGAAGCGCGTCCACCTTGCGGCACAGTTCCACGATGCGCGGCAGATGGCGCTCGAAAAGCCCCAGGGTGTTGGGCACGGTCATCATCACCCCGGCCACCTGGTCGTCGAGCACGGCGGCCAGGGCGTCGGGATCGATGATGCCGTCCTTGGAGGCGATGCTCACCACCTCGTATCCGGCGATGGCGGCCGAGGCCGGGTTGGTGCCGTGGGCCGAGTCGGGGCAGACGATCTTGGTTTTGGCGTGGCCCTTGTCGGCGTGGTAGGCGGCCATCATGAGCGCGCCCGTGAGTTCGCCGTGGGCTCCGGCCATGGGGTGCAGGGTGAAGGCGGCCATGCCCGTGATCTCGCAAAGCAGCCGCTCGGTCTCGTACATGACCTCGAGGGCCCCGGGCACCATGTCGCCGCCGCCGGGAAGCTGCGGGGCCAGGGGATGCAGCCGGGCGAAGCCGGGCAGGGCGGCCACCTCCTCGGTGAATTTGGGGTTGTACTTCATGGTGCAGGAGCCCAGGGGATAGAAATTGGAGTCCACACCGTAGTTTTTGGAGGATAGCCGGGTGAAGTGGCGCACCACGTCGAGCTCGGACAGGGACGGCAGATTGGCGCTCCTGGCGCGCAAAAGGCCCTCGGGGATGAAATCCACGGGCTCGGTGCGGGGCTTTTCGGGCCAGACGCCCTCGCGTCCGGGAACGGATTTGGCGAAAACGGTGCTCATAGGGCCTTCTCCACCTTCCTGGCCAGCCGGTCGATCTCGTCGCGGCCGTGTTTTTCCGTGCAGCACACCAAAAGGGCGTTCTCCAGGCCCGGATAATAGCGTCCGAGCGGAAATCCGGCCACGATCCCCTCGTCCAGCAGGGCCCGGACGATCTTTTTCGCATTGGTGGGGAAGACGGCCGTGAATTCGTTGCCGTAGGGCGATTCGCGGTTGAGCAGGGTGATTTCCGGGATGCAGCACAGGCGCATGGCCGCGTAGTGGGCGTTTTCGATGGACAGGGCGGCCTGGCGGGTAAGGCCCTCCTCGCCGGTCAGACACAGGTTGACCAGGGCGCGCAGGGCGCACAGGGCCTGGTTGGAGCAGATGTTGGAGGTGGCCTTCTGGCGCCGGATGTGCTGCTCCCGGGCCTGCAGGGTCAGCACGTAGCCCGTGCGGCCCGAGGCGTCCCTGGTGCGTCCGGCGATGCGGCCGGGCATCTGGCGCACCAGGGCCTTGCGGCAGGTCATGATGCCCAGGTACGGGCCGCCGAACGACAGGGGCAGCCCCAGGCTCTGGCCCTCGGCTGTGGCGATGTCCGCGCCCATGGCCCCGGGGGTCTTGAGCACGGTCTGGAGCACGGGATAGCCGGACAGGATGGACACGGCGCCCGTGTCCCGAGCCTTTGCAAAAAGATCGGTGAAATCCTGGATGGTCCCGAAGAAGTTGGGATTTTGCACCACCACGGCGGCCGTTTCGGCGTCCATGGCCCGGGTCAGGGCGGCCATGTCGTCGCCGCCCCTGTCATGGGGCACGGTGACCAAGTCCAGGCGCAGGTTTTTGGTGTAGGTGGCCAGGACGATGCGGTAGATGGGGCTGACGGCCTCGCTGACCACCACTTTTTTGCGCCGGGTGTGGCGCACGGCCATCATCACCGCCTCATAGAGCGCCGTGCCGCCGTCGTAGACCCCGGCGTTGGAACATTCCATCTCGAACAGGCGGGCGACCGCCGTCTGGTATTCGAAGATGGCCTGGAGGGTGCCCTGGGAGGCCTCGGGCTGATACGGGGTGTAGGCCGTGTAGAATTCCCCCCGGGCCAGCAGCATGTCCGCGGCCGAGGGTACGTAATGGTCGTAGAAGCCGCCGCCCAAAAAGCTCGACATGTCCGTGCGGTTCTTGGCGGCCAGCCGCTCCAGCCGCCGCCGGACCTCCATCTCGGTCAGGCCGTGGGGGACGTGGAAGCCTTTAGGACGCAGCTCGGCGGGAATCTCGGCGAAAAGCTCGTCGATGCTCGCGGCGCCGATCACGTCGAGCATCTCCCGGACCTCGTCCGGGGTGTGGGGAATGTAGGGCATGGGGCGCTCCGGATCAGTGTTCGGCCTGGGCAATTTCCGCGTATTCCTCGGGCGACATGAGGTCGATGGGTTCGTCGGCGACCTTGATCTTGATCATCCAGCCCTCGCCGTAGGGGTCGGCGTTGACCTTTTCCGGCGCGGCGTCGAGTTCGGGATTGACCTCGACGACTTCCCCGGACACGGGGCAGTACAGCTCGCTGGCGGCCTTGACCGACTCGATGGAGCCCATCTCCTGTCCGGCCTCGAAAACCGTGCCGGCCTGGGGCAGGTCCACGTAGGTGATGTCGCCGAGCTGCTCCTGGGCGAAATGGGTGATGCCCACCACGGCAATACCGCCCTCGATCTTGGCCCATTCATGGCTTTTGGAATATAACAGATCCTTGGGAATCATGGGGTTCCTCCAAAGCAAGAGTTGGCGCGGGGTCCGCCGCACCGAAAGGCGATGTAAACCCATTGTGGCCCGGTGGGCAAGGGGTAACCGGGGCCTTGCGGCCTGGTTGATCGCGGAGGCGGACGGTACGGCCCGCCGCCCTTTCCGGCCGCAGCCGGGAATCGTCCCCGCCGCCCCCCTGGACCAAACAGCCCGGCGGGGATACAGCACGCCTGTATCCATTCCGACACACCGCAGCCGCAGGGAGCGCACATGAGCCGTACCACCCTGTGCCTGGACATCGGTTCGGGCACCCAGGACGTCCTGTATTTCGATCCGTCCCTCGACCCGGAAAACTGCCCCAAGTTCGTGCTGCCGTCCCCGGCGAAGATGGTGGCGGCCCGCATCCGCGAACTCACGGCGGCCGGGCGGGACATCCATCTTTTCGGCACCAACATGGGCGGCGGCTTCACCCGCGCCGTCTCGGCCCACCTGGACGCCGGACGGGCCGTGTCCTGTACGCCCGCGGCGGCCTTTTCGCTGGGCGACGACATGACGCGCCTGACGCACATGGGCATCGAACTCACGGATGACTGCCCGCCGGGGCATGTGGCCGTGGCCCTGGCCGACTACGATCCGGGCTTCTGGCGGGCGTTTCTGGGCGCGGCCGGGCTGCCCATGCCGGACCATGTGGCGGCGGCGGCCCAGGACCACGGGTTCGCGCCGGGGGTCAGCAACCGCCGCAGCCGGTTCACCCTGTGGGAGACGTTTCTGGCCGAGGCCGACGGACGCCCCGAGGCGCTGGTCTACGAGACGCCGCCGGTGATGCTCACCCGCTTAAAGGCCCTGCGGGACGCCATCGGCGGCGGCATGACGGCAGACACGGCCTCGGCGGCGGTCCTGGGGGCGCTCTACGATCCGGACGTGGCGGCGGCCTGCGACGAGGCCGGGGCGGTGATCCTCAATATGGGCAACAGCCACATCCTGGGGGCGCTGGTTTTCGGCGGCCGGATATTTGGCATTTACGAGCAGCACCAGGGCATCCGGGAGCCTGCGGCGGTGTGGGAGGATTTGGAGGTTTTCCGGCGCGGGGAGTTGACCCTGGATATGGTCTTCGACGCGGGCGGACATGGGTGTATGACGCTGCCGCTGCCGCCTGAGGCCAGGGGCTTCCGGCAGACGTTTATCCTCGGCCCCCGGCGCGGGCTTTTGCACGGGCATGAGGCGGTTTTTCCCTGCCCCGGCGGGGACATGATGCTGGCCGGGTGTTTTGGGCTAGTGCGGGGGATGTCTCAGCAAAATACTTCGATGTAATGAGCGATCATGTCCCGATGCTTCAACTGCGGGGGGATTTCACACCGTCTCCGGATGATACGGGAGATTCGAACAATCAGGATCAGCGAGGCAATGAGTCAAAAAGACATGTATTGACGGGTGGTTCTCATATTTTTCAGATGGAATTTTTTCTGGTTTTTAGCCCGATTCATCAAGAATCGATCCATTGGAGCTTGTCACAAAGTCAAGGATGATCGCTTCAAGCGACCGTGTTGGAGATTGCCTTCTGTTTTCTGCAGCTTTTGCCAAAATGATCGACTGCGACTCAAGCTGTGCCGCCTGCTGGCTCAATCCTGTCTCTCTGCTTTCATACGAAGAATGGATGGACTCTATCGATGCGGAGAGTCCGTCGAGCAATGCTTTTTGTTCCATTCTGCCGCTGGTGTTGCCAAGTTTCGTCTCATCCAGATCACTGAAGTTGAGGTCGTCGACGGCGCTGAAAGTAACATTGAATCCACCATTTATGAATGCCTGTATGTAGACAGAGCCATTCTTGTCAATTTGCTCGGTGCCCCACTTGGTGCTGTCAAGCATGTAGATTCCATTGTATTCGGTGTTTGATATGTACCCCAGGATTTGGTTCTTCAAGTTCTTGTAATTCTCTTGAACGGTTGAACTTGAACCACTCAAGGTGCCGCTGTCGATATCGTCGATGATTTGGGACATGGCATCCAGAGCCGTCTGAATTCCTGCGACTCCTTCTTTGGCTATGCCCATCATGTATGATGCTTCATGGACATTCTTTGAATTTTGTTTGACCGCTCTCGAGTCCGCTCGTAATGTGCCAGTGATCGCTTCATCGAATGGGTTTGTCAGGGATTGGGGGGTGTTCTGCGGAAGAAGCATGTTCCGTAGATTAGTTCCAACTTCCCCTCCCTGAAATAGCGCCATGGTTATCAGGTCTTGCTGGAGTAGCTGCGAGGATGTCTGGTAGATAAGATACCGTTCAAGTTCTGATAGAGCCATATTGGCCAGCCCTGGTTAGAATAGTGTTTATTGTCTTTTCGGATGACTGATGTGTTTCTTTAGGTTCCTTGCCCCGTGCGTCGATTATTTTCTTCAGTGTGGGTGACCGCTGTGCAGGTGCCGGACAGAAAATCCCCCCGTCCGCATGGTACGCGGGCGGGGGGATCGTCATCTCCGCGATTGACGTCCGGCCGGTTCCATCACCGGCCCAATGCGGCCTGGACAAGTCCGAACCACGCCGTGCCAGTCCGAGTCAGCCCGCGCCAGCCCTTCGTCAGCCCGTTACCGGCCCCAGGCCGCCATCCCGCCGTCCCGCCTACTTCCCGAACACCCTGGCGTAGGGATCGTTGGCCGTGATCGTATCGGCCAGATCCGCCTTCCCTGACGTCTTGGCCAGTTCCACCACGTAACCCATGCGCTGCTCCTTGGGCAGGCGGCACATCTCCCGCGAGGCCCGGGTTCGGGCGATGTAGAACAGCGGGTTCTTCGGGCCGCCTTCGGGGGCCAGGTCGGCCTCGTTCATCTTGATGTCCGCGTACAGCCGGGCCGAGTCGATGCCCAGGGCCAGGGCGTCGCAGGCGTCGTTTTTCTTGTTCACCCGCATGACCACCGCCGTGGGCTTCACCCCGTTTACGGCGTATTTCGCCAGATCGGCCTCGGAGATGCCCATGCCGTAGTCGCCGCCCTTGCCCGTGGTGGTGTTGTACATGACCTGCAGGGCGTCGGCCGCGCACCGGGACGGGGCCACGGCGAACACGTAGGCGTCGCCCGGCCCCAGGGGGAACCGCTTCTCGATATAGTCGCCGATGATCAGCCCGTAGTTGACGCCCGGGCAGAAGTGGTCGTGGAACGAGGCCGCCTGGAGGGACATGTCATCCGGCCTGACGGCCCAGGCCAGGCTGATGCTGGCCACGGAGAAAAGCGACCCGCCGATGATCCCGGACCCGGCCGCCTTCCAGTTCTCGGGCACAAGCAGATGCTCGGGGCTGGCGTCGATCTTTTGGGCGGCAAAGGCCCCGTCCTTTTGAACGGCGTAGACGAGGGTGTTGCTGGCCGGGCTGTAGAGGGCAAACCACAGCGGCGACAGCATGGAGGAGTGGACGGACAGCATGGACCGCGCCCCGAAGGTGGCCCCGGTGACCGCCGTGGCCACGTCGAGAAATCCCACCGCCGCATCCCCGTCAAGCCGCGCATAGGCGGCGTTGGTCAGGACCAGGAGGGCCTGGCTGCCTTTTTTCTCGCCCACCTCGGACATGGCCTGTTCCAGGGCGGCCTTGGCCTGCTCCATCCCCGTCGTGGCACGGGCCGCCGGGGCCGGGACCACGGACAAGAGCACAAGCATGGCCAGGATGAAGGGAAACGAGCTGCGACGCGTACTTGGCATGACGGCCTCCTGATGGCGGGTTGCGAAACCGCCGGGCAAAGCGTGACACGGCACGATATGCCTTGTCTTACGCTGAAAACGGCCCATGACAGTTTCCTTTTCAGGCACAACGAATAAGTCTTGTCAAAATATATCTGAATTTTAGCACAAAATAAAAATACGTGTCAACAGAGTGTGTTGAGCGAGCCGGCTGCCGGAAACCGCGCAAACCAAGGCGGCCACGGCCTGGGGGGGCCGCCGCCCGCGCCGGATCAGGCCACGTGCGCCGTTGATGGTCAGGCCGGGGGAGAGGCGTTGCGGTGCTGGATGTAGCGGCTCAGGATGAAGGCCACCACGATGGCGATGTAGAACTGGCCGAAGATGGCCTCGAGGATGGCGATGTGGCGCAGAAACGGCGAGACCGGAACGATGTCGCCGTAGCCCAGGGTGGTGATGGTGGTGAAGCTGAAGTAGAGAAAGACGCTGTGATTATCCGTTGATCCGGTCTGGAACGAGAGGGAGGCCGGATCCATGATATAGGAAAGTTCGTAGACAAAGGAAAAGACGGTTGCCGCGATGAGGTAGCAGTTGATGAGGGCGAAGATTTCATTTTTTGAAATCTCTTTTGTCCGCAGCAAGTCGCTTATGACAATGATGAGGAAAAGGAAATATGTTGATGTGCAGAGAAGATAGACGAATATCCGGTGCGTGCCTTCGTGCACGTTCCAGAACACGGACCAGATGAGCAGGGTGCTGGCCACGTAGAAATAGAGGCGCAGCTTGCGGTCTCGGTGGGTGATGGACAGGGAGAGGGCGCCCAGGGAGGCCAGGACGAAGAGGAAGGCCCCGACGCGCGCGGACACGAAGGGATGCACCAGCAGGAGGCCGATGAGCAGCATGGAGACCCAGGGCTGGGCCTTGCGGGCGGTCAGCTGCATGGGAAGGGGGCTGGCGTGTGGCCACAGTGCGGGCCGGATGTCGCGTGCATGGAACCCGAGCCTATATCAGAACCGGGCCGGACGGGAAGGGGGCACGAAGGGTCGCGTTTTGGGCCGCGTGCCGCCGCCATGAAGGTGCGACCCTCCCTGTGCCGCCGGGGACGGACCGGGAGGGTCGTAGGCCATGCCTCCTTGAGCGCCGAGCCGGGGGCTACCCCATGGCCGCGAAGAGAAAGAACAGGGCGGCCCCAAGGACCATGGCCGCCGGCAGGGTCAGCACCCAGGCCATAGCGATGGAGCGCAGGGTGCGCATCTGGAGTCCGGATTTTCCGGCGGCCATGGTCCCGGCCACGCCCGAGGACAGGACATGGGTGGTGGACACGGGCAGGCCCGCGAAATCCGCCAGCCCGATGGTGCCCATGGCCACCACCTGGGCCGCGCAGCCCTGGCCGTAGGTCAGCCGGGTCTTGCCGATGCGCTCGCCGATGGTCACCACGATGCGCTTCCAGCCCACCATGGTGCCGATGCCCAGGGACAGGGACACGGCCAGAAGCACCCAGTCCGGGGCGTATTCCGTGGGGCCGCGCAGATCCGTGCGCCAGTCCTCCAGGCGTTCGATGTCGGCCAGGGGGGTGCCGGGCAGAAGCTGCATGTCGCCGGCGGCGTCGTCCAGGCACAGGATGTCGGTGCGGGTCTCCCAGCGGGACTCCCTGGACAGCTCGGCCAAGGAGGCGATGCCGGCCAGCCGCAGTTGCAGGGCCTGGGCCGCGTCCACGGCCTGGGTGATGTCGCAGTCCACGGGCCCCCCGGGCCGGATCACGGGACGGTACAGGTCGCCGTCGGCCAGGCCCTTGGCGATCTCCTGGCGGTGGGCGTTGAAATAGTCCGTGAGTTGTCCGGCGGCATACTTCACCTTGGCCAGTTCTTGTGCGCCTGTATCCAGGTTGAGGGCATAGGCCCCGGGCAGGATGCCGATGAGGATGAGCATGATCAGCCCCACGCCCTTTTGCCCGTCGTTTGAGCCGTGGGCCACGCTCACCCCCAGTCCGGAGACGATGAGGGCCGTGCGCAGGGGCCAGGGCGGCGGCCTGTCGCCCTTGGGCGGTTCGTTGATGATGGCGGCGTGGAGGAAACGCGACATGAGAATCAGCAACCCCCCGGCACACACGAAGCCGATGACCGGCGACAGGAAAAGCGACAGGCCCACCTCGGCGGCCTTGCTCCAGTTGACCCCGGCCTCCAGGGGCAGCCCCTCGCGGAAGGCGTTGGCCAGCCCTACCCCCAGGATGGAGCCGATGAGGGTGTGGGAGCTTGAGGCCGGAAGCCCCAGGTACCAGGTGCCGAAGTTCCACAGGATGGCCGATACCAGCAGGGCGAAGACCATGGACAGTCCCAGGTCCGTGTTCACGGCCACCAGCAGGTCCACGGGCAGCAGATGGACGATGGAATAGGCCACGGCGATGCCGCCGATGTGCACGCCCAGGAAGTTGCAGACGCCCGAGAGCACCACGGCCGTGCGCGCCCGCAGGGACTTGGTGTAGATGACCGTGGCCACGGCGTTGGCCGTGTCGTGGAAGCCGTTGACGAACTCGAAGGACAGGGCGATCCCCAGGGAGGAGATGAGGAGAAACAGGGTGTAGCCGTCGAGTTCGGTGAGGAAGGGCAGCGGCATGAGGCTCCTTGGGCGTCGCGGTGTGGAAGGGGACATGCCCCGGCCGGTCGCGGCGGGCTGCTGGTTCGTGCGGTGGCTCGGTGTACCGTGGCAGCGAATGCGCTGATACCTACGTGCCGTTGATCAGGTGCACCAGGGCCTGCCTGGCCTCGAGTTCCTCCTCGGTGATCTCGAAGCCCTTCATGGCCGCGAAGGCCACGATTTCCCGGGTCAGCATGGCATGCACCAGTTGCATTTCCTCGGGGTGGGCACGAAGATAGGCCATGAGACGGTCGATGTCGTCCTGGCTCATGCGGTTTTCTCCTTGAAGAAACGGAAAACACGGCGTGTAAAACGCCGCCTGTGGCGTCCGGACAGGGTTTTGCAGACGTTTGTCACGACTGTGGCGCATTTTTTCCATGCCGTCGAGCCGGATGCTCCTGTTCCGTTTCCGGTATGTGGCCTTCGTCCTGCCTACGCGGAGGTGGCCGGAGAATCGCAACACGGTCTCGGGGCGTGTCTCACGGGTGCATCATATCCAGGCGAAGATGGCGCTTTCGTGATGAAGTCATGAAAAAAGAAGCGCGCCGGGGCATCGCGCGCCATTTCCCGGGAGATCCTCCCTCCATTGTCCTGAGGCCGGGTTCTCCTTGACAAAATCAACATCTCATTGAAGGGTCGACGCGGCCGCACTGAACCATGTGAACCACATCCATGACCAAAAAACAGACATCCCGGACAACGCCCCAGGCCACCTGCGCCGTGACCCGCGACGGCGGGGTGGTGCGCGTGGCCCTGGCCGGAGACTGGCGCATGGGGGCCACCATCCCGGATGTCCAGGCGGTGGCTGCGGCCCTGCAGGGTGCGGCGAAACCGTCCGGTGTGGCCTTCGAATCCCCCGGGGTGTCGGGCTGGGACAGCAGGCTTTTGGCCTTTTGCCTGCGGATCATGCGCCTGGCCGAGGCGGCCGGGGTGACCGTGGACACCTCTGGTCTGCCGGAGGGAGCGGGCAGCCTGGTGGACCTGGCGGTCAAGGTGCCGGAGCGCAAGGGCGCGGCCAGAAAGGACGCCTCCGAATCCTTCCTGGAAGGGGTGGGGGGAGTGGTCCTGGGCATGGGCCAGGCCGTGGGCAATCTCTTGGAATTTCTGGGGGAGGTGGCCATTTCCTGCGGCAATTTCCTGCGCGGCCGGGCCGTTTTCCAGCGTTCGCAACTGGTTATGCTCATCAAGCAGGCCGGGCTCGACGCCCTGCCCATCGTGTCGCTCATCAGCCTCCTGGTGGGACTGATCCTGGCCTTCGTGGGGGCCATCCAACTGCAGCAGTTCGGAGCCCAGATCTACGTCTCCACCATCGTGGGCATCGCCATGGTCCGGGTCATGGGGGCCATCATGACCGGCATCATCATGGCCGGGCGCACGGGCGCGGCCTATGCCGCCGAGCTCGGAACCATGCAGGTCAACGAGGAGATCGACGCCCTGCGCACCTTCGGGTTCTCGCCCACGGAGTTCCTGGTTCTGCCGCGCCTGATCGCCCTGGTGACCATGATGCCGCTTTTGTGCATCTACGCCGACCTCATGGGCGTTCTGGGCGGATTCATCGTGGGATCGCTGATGCTCGGCATCAACCCCGTGCAGTATTTCACCAACACCTGGCAGTCCGTGCCCCTGGCCAATTTCTGGATCGGACTCGTACATAGCACGGTGTTCGGGGTGCTGGTGGCCCTGGCCGGGTGCTACCGGGGCATGCGCTGCGGCCGCAGCGCCCTGGCTGTGGGGCAGGCCGCCACTTCGGCCGTGGTCACCAGCATCCTGGCCATCATCATCGCCACGGCCATCATCACCGTGGTGTGCAACATCCTGGGCATCTAGGACGCCCGGCAAAAGGCCATGGTCATGGACGACGCCCCGGCGCGCATCACGGTGAAAAACCTGGACATGTCCTACGGCGAATTCGTCATCATGCGCGACCTGAACTTCACCATCAGGCGCGGGGACATCTTCATCGTCATGGGCGGCAGCGGCTGCGGCAAGAGCACGCTTCTGCGGGTCTTGGTGGGCCTCAAGGAGCCCGCCAAGGGTCAGGTGCTCTATCAGGAGGGCAGCCTGTGGGAGGTCGGCGAGGACAGCCGCGACGCCATCTTGCGCCATACGGGCATCCTCTACCAGCGCGGGGCGCTTTTCAGCTCCATGACCCTGGCCGAGAACATCGCCATGCCCCTGCAGCAGTACACCACGCTTGACGCCAAGGAGATTCGCGAGCTGGCCTCGCTCAAACTGGCCCTGGTGGGACTTGCCGGCTTCGAGGACTTCTATCCCTCGGAGATAAGCGGCGGCATGATAAAAAGGGCCGGCCTGGCCCGGGCCTTGGCCCTTGACCCGGACATCCTGTTTTTCGACGAGCCCTCGGCCGGGCTTGATCCGGTCAGCGCCCATCTCCTGGACGAACTGATCCTGGAGATCCGCGACAGCCTGCACGCCACCATCGTGGTGGTCACCCACGAGCTGGCCAGCATCTTCGCCATCGGCAACAATTCCGTGTTTCTCGACGTGGAGACCCGGACCATGACCGCAAGCGGTGATCCCAAGGAGCTTTTGCGCAGCACCACCAACGCCAATCTGCGGCATTTTCTGACCAGGGGCGAGAAGTAGCCGCCCCGGCACACCAACCGGAGAACAGGGTCGTGGCCAGCACAGTCAAAAAAAGCATGATCGGGGCCTTTGTCCTGGGGGCCGTGGCCCTTGGCGTGGGAGCGGTCATCGTGTTCGGATCGGGCATGTTTTTCACCCAGAAATACCGCTTTATCCTGTTTTTCGAAAATTCGGTGAGCGGCCTGCAGGTGGGGGCGCCCGTGCTTTTCCGGGGAGTGCCCATCGGCCAGGTGACGGAAATCAGCATCGACGCTGATGCGGGAGACCTGCATTTCTACATTCCCGTGGTGGTGGAGATTGAGGGCGGCAAAGTACGCATGACCGTAAACAAGAGTGCCAAGAAGCCCAAAGACGAGAGCCTGCTCCAGGCCAACCAGGAAAATGTCCACGATCTCTTGACCAAGCTGGTGGAGCGGGGCCTTAGAGCCCAACTTGTCACCCAAAGTTTCGTCACCGGGCAACTGGCCGTGGCCCTGGACATCATGCCCGACACCGAGGTGCGTCTGGTGGGCGACAGCACGCTGCCCGAGATTCCCACCGTGCCTTCGGCCTTCGAGAAGCTGACCCAGACCCTGACCAAGCTGCCCCTGGAGACCCTGGTGGACCGCCTGACGGCCACGGTGACCGGCATCGACAAGCTGGTCAATTCCCCGGAAATTCAGGCCCTGCCGACCAAGCTGGACAAGACCCTGGACGCGGGCAATGACCTTCTGCGCGACCTGCAGGGCAAGGTCGACCCCCTGGCCGAGAACCTGGATGTCGCCATCCAAAGCTATACCGAGCTGGCCAGGGACATGAACCAGCGCACGGCCGGGCTGTCCACGGCGGCAGGAAAGACCCTGGCCATGCTGGACACCACCCTCAAGGAGGGCTCGGCGGCCCTGGCCTCCATCCAGAAGCTCACCCGGGCCGATTCCCCCACCGTGACCGATTTGAACGCCGCCCTGCGCGAAATAGGCACCGCCGCCCGATCCCTGCGGGCGTTGGCCGACTATCTGGAACGGCACCCCGAGGCGCTCATCCAGGGAAAAGGACCGAGGAGATAGGCCATGGCTCAGAGACATTCATCATGCGGAGGCCTGTCCGCCGTAGCGCGGCTGGCCCCCCTGGGGCTGCTCCTGGCGGCGGTCGTACTGCTTGCCGGATGCGGCAAGAGTCCCCCCACGAGGTTCTATTCCCTGACCGCCATGCCTGCCGCCGCAGACGAGGCCACGACCCAGCGGGACGTGGGGAGTTGCCCGTCCCTGGGGATCGGGCCGGTGGAGTTCCCGGCCTACCTGGACCGCAACCAGATCGTGACCACGGGCCAGGGTGCGGTCATGCATCTAGCCGAGTTCGACCAATGGATCGAGCCGGTGCGCAACAATTTCGAGCGCATCCTCATGGAGAACCTGTCGGGCATGGTCTGCGCCGGGCCCATGGTTTCCTCCCCCTGGCCCCTGGGGATGCATCCCGAGCGGCAGGTGACCATCCAGATGCGGCGTTTCGATGGCACCCTCGGCGGCCAAGCCGTGCTTCGGGCCGACTGGGCGGTGCTGGATGCCCGGGGCAACGTGATGTTGTGGCGATCCTCGCAACTGACCGAGACGGTCCAGGGGCCGGATTACGCCGCCCTGGCGGCGGCCCAGAGCCGTCTGGCGGCGGCCCTGGCCCGGGACATCGCCGCCGGGCTGGCTGAAGCGGCCCGGATGGGAAGCCGCTAGTGTCGCATCTGCGTCGTTCGACGATGCGGATTTCGATGGTAACTATATGAAATAAATTTATTTCTTGAAGAGTGGCAGTGCGTTATTTCAAGGAACGCGACACGCACGGTGGACTTCTCAAACACGCGCCCGATCCTGTTCGGGAAAAAGGGGCGAGCCTCGAACGCCTTTCGACATTCGCCCGCATGACATTCGAGGGCATGTCCCTGGGCCATGGTTGCTGCGGCGGCTTTCCTGCGGAAACGATGAGGCCGGAGGGGCTCGTCTTGTGCGTGCGCCCGGCAGTTTTTGGGTGGGGTCTCCATTTTCAGCGGCGTCCCCTGGCCATGCATGCGGCGGTGCGGCGATTCCATCAGGAAGGTGCCTCTGTGCCGGCTCTTTTCTGGAGACGCTGGAGGGGCTGACTCATTTTCTCGCCTTGTGTTTTTGTGTATAGAATAACAATTTCATCCTGTTCTGAGTTTGAATATCAATGTCGCAAGTCTTGGCGACGTTTCCCCTGAGCATCACGACCCTCGTGGCGGGCACAATGCGTACTCAGCCAGCACTGGTTTTTTATCCAGTGCGTGGAGTATGAGCGGCATATTCTTCTTGCTTCGTAGTTTTTTGCTATGGTATTTGAAAAATCGTACGTGCAATATAGAAGATGTTCGCAGTTCTTGTGCAAACTCCTCATCCAACAGGGATATGCCATGACGCTCAAGACGAAGTTCATCCTTCCCACCCGGGCCCTGATCATTCTCGGCATGTCCGTCTCGACGTGGCTGACCTACCGGCGCAGCACCGAGTCACTGTCCGCGTTGGCCGTTGAGAAGGCCAAAGGATCGGCAACCTCCCTGCTGTCCGCCGTGGAACTCTGGGTGGACGGGGCGCAAAACGAAATCATCACCCTTTCCAAAACCGACGAACTCGCCAATGCCCTGACCAAGGGAGCCGACGATCCCGCAACCGTGGATCGCGCCGTGGCGCTCCTCAAGGACAGCGCCTCCCGCCATCTCACATTCGACAGCATTTTGTTCGTCAACACGCAGGGTGTCGTCGTCAGCAGCACCAACGTCAAACTCGTCGGCGCCAACCTGGAAAAAAGGGAATATTATCAAAAAGCCGTAACAGGGCAGAACTTCATCTCCAATCCGATTTTCAGCGTGGACAGCGGGGAGGCCGTCTTCGTCATCGCCTCTCCGGTGCGCGACGGCGGCAAGGTCGTCGGCATCGTGGCAGCGGGCGTCAAAATCGGTGTCTTCACGGACGACTTCGTCAAACCCCTGGACACGACAGCGGGGTATGCCTTTGTCCTGGCCCCTGACGGCCTGGTTCTGGCCCATCACGACAGCAAGCTGATCGGCAAGTTCAACATCATCAAGGAGACGGACTACGGCGGAAAAATCGCCTCCCAGCAAAGCGGCAGCCTCGATGCCGTGTCGCAGGGGGGTGAGGAACTGATCATTTTCGAGAAATCCAAGCGTACCGGCTGGATCGTCGGCATGGTGGTCAACAAGGATGTGGCCTTTGCCGACGCCCGCAGCCTGGGGTTGCTCATCCTGGGCATGTCGGCGGGACAGGCCGTGGTTCTGGCCGTGGGCATCCTGCTTATCCTGTCCCTCAACGTGCTGCGGCCCATCGGCTCCCTGGTCGGCGCGTCCACGCGCATTGCCGACGGCAACCTGGACGCCCCCCTGGATGTCACCCGCAAGGACGAGATCGGCAGCCTGCAACGGGCCATGGCCAAGATGGTGGGAAATCTGAAGGCCATGATCGGCGAGGCCGAGGAGAAAGGCCGGGTGGCCGTGGCGGAGACCGAAAAAGCCAACGTGGCCATGGCCGAGGCGCACAAGGCCCGGGAGCAGGCGGAGAAAGCCCGGGAGGAGGGAATGCTCCAGGCGGCCGAGCAGTTGGAAGGCGTTGTCGATGCCGTCACCGCCGCCTCCCAGTCCATTTCCAGCCAGATCGAGCAATCCAGCCAGGGTTCCCAGGAGCAGTCGAACCGGGTGGCCGAAACAGCCACGGCCATGGAGGAGATGAACGCCACGGTCGTCGAGGTGGCTCAAAATGCGGCCCAGGCCGCCAACACCGCCACCGACGCCCGGCAAAAGGCCGACGAGGGGTCGAGCGTCGTGGCCCAGGTCATCCGCAGCATCGGCGACGTCCAGACCAGCGCCCTGCAACTCAAGGACGACATGACCCGGCTGGGACAGCAGGCCCAGGGCATCGGCCAGATCATGAACGTGATTTCCGACATTGCCGACCAGACCAATCTGTTGGCGCTTAATGCCGCCATCGAGGCGGCCAGGGCCGGGGAAGCCGGACGCGGTTTCGCCGTGGTGGCCGACGAAGTCCGGAAGCTCGCCGAAAAGACCATGGCCGCCACCAAGGAGGTCGGCGACGCCATCGTCGGCATCCAGCAGGGCACGAGCAAAAACATCGACAACGTGGACCAGGCGGTGAGGCGCATTGACGACGCCACGGGGCTCGCCGGGCAATCCGGCCGCGCCCTGGAGGCCATTGTGGAACTTGTGGTCCAGACCACGGATCAGGTTCGCTCCATCGCCACGGCCTCGGAGGAGCAATCCGCCACGACGGAGGAAATCAACCGCAGCGTCATGGACGTCAACCGCATTTCCGCCCAGACGGCCGACGCCTTGCGCCAGTCCGCCGAGGCCCTGGCCGGGTTGACCGAACAGACGGGGATCTTGCGCCGTCTCATCGACGACATGCAGGCAGGGGGCGGCAACCGGGAGCTTGCGGCGGCCACGGATCGGCGTCCGAGGTTGGCCGGACGGTTCGGCTGAGTATTTCGAAACGCCGTCTGGCGGGAACTGCGGGCGCGAATTTGCGGAGTACGCCAAAAGATGGAAAGCATGGGGGACGTGCGCGGACAGATGATGATGAGCGCATGTCCCCAGATCGTTTCTACGGAAACAGGTGCAGCCCGTAGCGGGTGTAGAGCAGCTCCTGGAATTCGGCCACGATGCGCAGGCTGCCCTTGAGGCGGTCGCGTTCGAGGTCGCCCAGGCTGTCCGGGAAGATGGTGTTGCGCGGCGTTTGTCCCTGGCGGATGGCCTGGGCCTGGAAGCGTACCCGCAGGGTTTGCAGGAAGGTGTAGGCCGCCGCCAGTTTTTCGGCCAGGGATGTTGAGAAAAGTCCCATGGTGGCCAACGCCGCCAGTCGTTCCGGGGTGCCCGCCGCCGTGAGGCGCTGCTCCAGGGCCATGGTGCGCAGTCCCTGGACCAGGGCGAAAATTCCCCCCTTCTTGATGTCCAGCCCCCCCTTGTCCGGGCCGGAACGCTCCACGGCCAGGGTGTTGAAAAAACCGAGGGGCGGCGGAAAACGTAAGGCCTCCCGGGCCATGTAGCCAAGGGTCACGGGCGAGTCCGCCACCCGCCTGCGCAGATGGGCCGCCAACCCGTCGCACAGGGCCGCGTCCCCGGCCACGGGCCTGGCGTCGGCCAGAAGCGACAGCACCAGAATGCCCGGGCCGTCGGGTTCCCGCACCACGTCGTCCACGGTCTCCTTCCAATCTTCCAGAGTCTTTCGCCAGTCGGGATTGTCGATCATCACCCGGTTTTCGCAGGGCGGAAAGCCGATGGCCGTCAGCGCCGCGATGAACTCCCGGGCAAACGCGGCCACGCCGGTCCCTTCCCCGGCGTCAGGGTCGTCGCGTGCGGCCAGGATGAGGCCGTTGTCCTGATCCGTGGCGAAAAACTGTTCCCGGCGGCCCTCGCTGCCGAGCACCACCAGGCAGAAGCCCCGGGGCGGCCGGTCCATGCCGCCCTCGACGATCCGGGCCGCCCGGGCCAGGATATGGTCGCTGGCCTGGCTCAAGAGCAGTCCCAGGGTCCGGGAGGCGATGCCCGCGTCCACACCGCACAGGGCCATGTCGCGCATCTTTGCAAAAAGGACGGCCAGGGCGGAGACGTTCTCCGCCCTGGCGATTGTCCCCGGCAGAAGCGCCGGATCATGCCCCCGCGTGGCCAGGAGCCGTGCGGCCCGGTCCATGTCCCTGGCCGGATCGTCGGGGGAAGGGGGCCCGTCCGTCCTCATCCGGTCCTCATTCGGCGCCCATGCCCAGGTAGTTGCGGATTTTCTGCTGTTCGTACTTTTCCTCGGCGCCGGGTTCGGGCCGGAGCACCGAGCCCAGCCATCCGGCGAAAAAGGCCGCCGGAAGCGAGATGAGCGCCGGATTTTTCCAGGGGAAGATGGCCGAGGCGTTGCCCAGCACGTCCACCCACACTGTGGGACTGATGATGATCAGCCCCACGGCCAGGACCGAGCCGGTGGCGATGCTCAGGGTCGCGCCGAAGGTGCTGAAGCGCCGCCACAGGATGGACATGAGCAGGGCCGGGAAGTTGGCGCTGGCCGCGATGGCGAAGGCCAGGCCGACCATGAAGGCCACATTTTGCCCCTTGAAGGCGATGCCCAGGACCACGGCCAGGATTCCCAGGAATATGGTGCCACGCTTGGCCATCTTCACCTCATCCTCCTCCGTGGCCTTCCCGGACTTGAAGACGTTGACATAGAGGTCGTGGGAGAAGGTGGAGGCCCCGGCCAGGGTCAACCCGGCCACAACGGCCAGGATGGTGGCGAAGGCCACGGCGGCGATGAACCCCAGGAACATGGTGCCTCCCGTGACCTCGGCCAGGAGCAGGGCGGCCATGTTGCCGCCCTTGTCGAAGGTGGTCACCACCTCCTGGCTGACGATGACCATGGCCCCGAAGCCGATGATGAACGTCAGGATGTAGAAATACGAAATAAAGCCCGTGGCGTAAAACACGGATTTGCGCGCGGCCTTGGCGTCGGGCACGGTGTAGAAGCGCATGAGGATGTGCGGCAGCCCGGCCGTGCCGAACATCAGCGCGATGCCAAGCGACAGGGCGTCCCAGGGATTGGCCACCAGCCCTCCCGGGGCGAGCACCTTGTCGCCGTATTTTTCGGCGGCGGCCGCAAACAGGTTCGAGGGGTCGAATCCGAATTTGGCCAGGACCATGATCACGATCACCGAGGCCCCGCCCAGAAGCAGCACGGCCTTGATGATCTGCACCCAGGTGGTGGCCAGCATCCCCCCGAAAAGCACGTAGGCGATCATGATCGCGCCAACCACCACCACCGCCACCTCGTAGGGCAGCCCGAACATGAGTTGCACCAGCGATCCCGAACCCACCATCTGGGCGATGAGGTAAAAGGCCACGGTCATCAGCGACCCGCAGGAGGCCGCCACCCGGATGGGTTTCTGGGACAGGCGGTAGGCCACCACGTCGGCGAAGGTGTATTTTCCCAGGTTGCGCAGGGGCTCGGCGACCAGGAACATGATGATGGGCCAGCCCACCAGGAAGCCGATGGAATAGATGAGGCCGTCGTAACCTTTCAAGGCCACGAGTCCCGCGATGCCCAGGAACGAGGCCGCGCTCATGTAGTCCCCGGCCAGGGCCAGGCCGTTTTGCAGGCCGGTGACGCTTCTGCCGGCGGCGTAGAACTGGGAGGCCGACTTGCTCTTTTTGGCCGCGAAATAGGTGATGACCAGGGTGGCGACCACGAAAAGAAAGAAAAACGCGATGGACACGGCATTGGGACGGCCGAGGGTCGAGGTGAAGTCGGTCATGGGCTTATTTCCTTCTCATGGAGCGGATGATGTCGCGTACCGAGGCGTCGTAGGTCCGGTTGGCCCAATACACGTAAATGCCGGTCAAAAGACAGGCCGCCAGGATCACCCCGAGACCCACGGGCAGGCCCAGGGTCATGTGGACGCCGATCTTGGCCGTGAGCACGTCCTTGGCAAAGGCCAGGACCAGGATGAAACCGAAGTAGATGGCCAGGATGAGCGCGGTCAGCACCAGGGAGACGGTCCATTTGGCGCGGACCAGTTTTTGAAATGCGGCCTCGTCGATGTGTCTGGCGGGTTCGGCGGACATGCGGGGCTCCTCTCTCGGCGGCTGTGTGGACGTGTCCCGGGTCGGGCCGGCACCTTCCCGGGGCGGTGGAACCGGCCGGACGCCGGCCGCTTCACATCTCATCATGAAATCGAAACATATCAGTACGTTGTGTCTAATGACACCTGAGGCGCAAGGCGAAGGCCAGACTATCAAGGTCACGGCTGTTGGGGCAGGGGTTTTAGGTGAGCGGTGGGTTTGGGGCCATGTACGTAAGGCCCGGCGGCGCCGGGAGCGGGCCGGGGGAGCGGGCGACCGTTTGACGGCGAAAAACCGCCGTTGGCCCTGCCGGGCCTTGGCCGTGCCGAAGCGTTGGCCGGGGCGGATTTTCCCGGTTCCCGGGGTGATGCCCGGATGACGGCCCTGCCCGTCGGCAGGGTGCGGCGGCCATTGGACGGATTTCCCGCGCCGCTTGCCGAAAAGGGCATGCAGGGGCGATGCGGCCGGGGTATGGGGAGGGTACGGGCGTATGCCGTGGCCCGCCCTGGAGGCTTCATCGCCATGATGGACACGATGTTTCTACCGGAACGGGCCTGTCTGCCCTCGGTTTTTTTCACGGCCACCCCGCCGTTTTCCGATCTGCCCCCGGGGGTTTTGGCCCAATTGGCGGATGCCGCCCGGGTGGATTTCTGTCCCGTGGGGACGCGGCTCCTTTCTCGTGGCCAGCGGGTGGAGGATTTGCTGCTCATCCAGTCCGGGGGGGCGTGCGTGTCCCGTCCGGGAACCGCCGCACAGCCCCATGTCCTGGATTATCTCGGGCCGGGCCAGGCCGTGGGGGCGGCCGAGCTTTTGCGCGGCGAACCGGCCTCCTGCGACGCCACGGCCCTGGCGGACACCTTTTTTTTCCGCCTGGAGGGAGGGGTTTTGTTGCAGGCGGCGGGGGAGTTCCCCGCCCTTTCGGCCTATTTTTGCGACCGGTTTCCAACCCCCTGGCTGGAGCGGGCCCTGGCCCTGTTGCGCCGGGACAGGGGAGGCGGCGGGGGGGCGGGATTCCGGCCGATCTTCGCCCTGACCGTGGGGGAGGTGGCCCACTTCCCGGTGGTGGACATTTCGGGCGGGGCGAGCATCGTGGCCGCCGCCGCCCGGATGGCCGATTTCGGGGTGGGATCGATCCTTTTGCGGGATGAGGACGGACGGGTGGCGGGCATCGTGACCGACCGGGATTTTCGCTACAAGGTGTTGGCCCGGGGAGGGGACATGAGTCGTCCCGTGCGGGAGATCATGAGCTCCCCCGTGTGCGTGGTGGACCATAAGGAGGCCTGTTTCGGGGCCCTGACGGTCATGATGCAGCGCCGCGTCCACCATCTGGCCGTGGAGCGGGACGGGGACGTGGTCGGCATGGTCACCTCCCACGACATCCTGGCCTTGCAGGGACGCTCGCCCTTTTCCCTTTTTGCCGACATCGAGGCCGCCCGGGACGCGTCCGCCCTGTCCGGACTGTGTGAGCGCATTCCCCGCACGGCCAGGGCCTTGCTCGAAGACGGGGCCGGGGCGTCCCATGTGGGACGGATGCTGTCCATGGTCTGGGACGCCGTTCTCGAACGCGTGCTGACCCTGATCCAGGGGGAGCTTGGGCCGCCCCCGGCCCCGTTCTGCTGGCTGGCCCTGGGCGATGCGGGCCGTATGGAGCAGGTTCCGGGCGAGGCCCCGGATGGCGTGGTGGTCTATCAGGATCCGCCGCACGAGGATGCCGTGCGCTGCCGGGATTATTTCGCGGGATTCGCCCGGATGGCCCTGGTCCATGTGCGGGCCGTCTGCCGGAATGTCTCCCCTGGCGGGGGGTTTTCCGGATCGCGCAGCCTGTCGTTTTCGGAATGGGAGGCCTTTTTTTCCGGCCATGCCGCCGACGAGCGTCCGGAAAGCGCCGCCCTGGCCTTTGCCCTGTGCGAGGCCCGGCCGGTCTTTGGATTCCTGGACATGGGAAGGCGGTTGTGCCGGGAATTTCGGGACCGCGCGGCGCGGGACGCGGACTTCCTGGCCCGCCTGTCGCGGACGCTTTTTCCGGAAAAGCTACCCCTGGCCGTCTATGCCGGGCAGGTGGTGGACGCCTCAGGCACGGGGGCGTCCCATTTCGACGTGAAGGCCCAGGCTCTGGCTCCCCTGGCCGGTTTCGCCGCCCTGGCCGGTCTGGTCCACGCTTTACCCGGGAGCCACACCCTGTCCAGGCTGGCGGCCCTGCGCGACTCCGGGCACCTGGAGCCGGAGGCCTGTGGCCGCATCGCCACGGCCGTGGATTTCCTCATGCATCTGCGTCTGGCGCATCGCCTCGGTCAGGCTCGGGACGGCCGCCATCCGGGCGGGATGGACGACCTGGTCGCGGCGTCGGACCTCGATCCCCTTGCCGGGCGCATGCTCAAGGACGTCTTCGCCGTGATGGCCGAGGCTGGGGGAGGGCATCTGGCCGCCATGGGCCAGAACCGGGAGGGGCCATGAGCGGAAGCGCCGTGGGAGTTGGACAGGCCGGGGCGGTGCAGGCCTTTTTCCTGCGGCTTCTTGGCCGCATGACCCCTTGGCGGACACGGCCGAAACCCGGGCCGCCCCATCCGTTGCTGGTGCAGAACCAGGAGAGGTTCCGGACCTTCGACACGGGCGTGGCCCTGAAAGACTGCGTGTTTACGGTGGTGGACACGGAATTGACCGGCCTTGATCCGCGCCATGAGGAGATCGTGTCCATCGGCGCGGTACGGGTGCGAGGGTTGTGCATCGTGCCGGGCGAGTCCTTTTCCGTGCTGGTGCGGCCGCGCAAGGATTTGCCCAAGCAGAGCACGCTCATTCACCGCATCACCCCGCAGCAGGTCCAGGGGCGGCCCAGGCTGCGCCATGTGCTGCCGGAATTTCTCGAATTCGTGGGCTCGTCGCTTGTGGTGGGGCACAATATCGGCCTGGACATGGCCTTCCTCAACCGGGCCCTGGGCGACGTCTACGGCCTGAAGATGGAAAATCCCTGCCTGGACACCCTGCGCATGGCCCAGATCTACCGGGCCGAGCACTGGGAAAACTACTATGACCGCTATGCCCTGAATGTCTCCTATGCCCTGTCCGACCTGGCCGGGGAATGGGGGCTGCCGCGTTTTCCGGCCCACAACGCCCTGGCCGACGCCATGCAGACGGCCTATCTGTTTCTCTATCTCATCAAGAAGATCCAGGGCGGCAGGCTGGAGACCATGCACGACCTGTACCGGGCCGGGCGCAACTGGCGGTGGCATTCGTCCTGACGCGGCCGTATCTCTGACCGCGCCTTTCCCGAGCGGGCGGGGGAAGTTGATGGCTGTCCGGGATCACTGCTCCTGGCGCAGGGCCTTGCGCGAGATCTTGCCGCTCGGGGTCTTGGGCAGGCTTGCGCGCACGGCGAAAAACCGCACCTCGGCCACGGTCCCGATCTCCCGGCGCAGATGGGCCTTGACGTCGCGGACCAGATCCTCCTCGGAATCGTAGCGCAGATCCCAGTCCAGGACCGGAACCAGGAAGGCCTTGGCCGCCGTGGCCCCCATGGCGTCGGGCACGCCGATGACCGCCGCCTCGGCCAGGGCCGGGTGGGAGGCCAGGGCCCCTTCGATCTCGGCGCTGCCGATGCGGTGCCCGCCGAGCTGCACCACGTCGTCGGCCCGGCCCTGGATCCAGAACGAGCCGTCCTCGTCCCGGCGGGCCATGTCTCCGGTGAAAAAGACCCCCTTGATCCGCTCGAAATACTGTGTGCGGCAGCCGTCGGGATCGTTGTCCAGGCCGAGGAGCATGCCCGGCCAGGGGGCGTCGATCACCAGATGGCCACCCTTGCCCGGCGGCACGGGGTTTCCGGCGTCGTCCACCACGGCGGCCGAGACGCCGGGTAGGGGGCGGCCCACGGAACCGGGCGCAAGCAGGGTGGCGGGCAGGGGGGACAGGAGGATCATGCCCGTTTCCGTCTGCCACCAGGTGTCCAAGAGCGGGCATTGGCCCCGGCCCAGGGTCTTGTGGAACCACACCCACAGTTCGGGAGGCAGGGGCTCTCCGGCCGTGGCCAGAAGGCGCAGGGTGGAGATGTCGTGGCCGTGTCCGGGGCCGAGGCCCATGCGGCGCATCATGCGGATGAGGGTGGGGGAGGTGTAGAGGACGCTCACCCCGTGGCGGTCGATGATCTCAAAAAGCCGTTGCCCGTACTCGGCCAGGGGGTTGCCCTCGGTGATGAGCGTGGTGGCCCCGGCCAGAAGCGGCCCGTAGACGGCGTAGGAATGCCCGGTGATCCAGGCCGGTTCGGCCGTGCACCACAGGACGTCCGTGGGTTTTAGGTCCAGCACCCAGGTGGCCGTGCGGTATACGCCGACCATGTAGCCGCCGTGGCCGTGCACGATGCCCCGGGGTTCGGAACTGGCGGAACCGGCGTGGAGCACGAACAGCTCGTCGTCGGCGTCCATGGGTTCGGGGGCGGACGCTTCGCGGCCGCTGTCCAGAATGTCGTGATAATACAGGTCGCGGCCCTCGATCATGGGAATGTCCTGGTCCGTGCGGCGCACCACCACCACGGTCTCCACCCGGGTCTCCCCGGTTCCGGCCAGGGCCTCGTCCACCAGGGGTTTGACGGCGGTCATCCGGTCGCCCGAAAGACCGGCGTCGGCCGTGAGGATGATCCGGGCCCGGCTGGCCTCGATGCGCCGCCGCAGGGCCTTGGCCGAGAATCCCAGGGGCACGAGACAGTGCACGGCCCCGATGCGGGCCGCGGCCAGCATGCCGATGACGGTCTCGGGCAGGGTGGGCATGTGGATGAGGATGCGGTCGCCGCGACCCGCTCCCAGGGCCAGGAAGGCCCGGGCCAGCCGGCACACCTCCCGGTGTAGCTCGAAATAGGTGAATTTCTTGTTTTCGCCCGAGGCGTATTCGAAAATCAGGGCCAGGGTGTTGCGATGGGCCGATTCCACGTGGCGATCCAGGGCGTTGGCCACGATGTTGGTCCGGCCGCCGGGGAACCAGCGGGGAAAGGCCGCTCCGCCGGAGGGGGCGACGACCGACTGCCATGGCCTGGACCAGACCAGTTCCGCCGCAGCCTCTTCCCAGATGGCAAAGGGGTCTGCCTGGGCCTTTAGCCGGGCGGCTTCAAGCTCCCGGGGGGGGAGATTGGCCTCGATGGCCTGGCCCGGCAGCGGCCGGAAGACCCGTTTTTCCACCAGCAGGGCGTCCAGGGTTCCGTTTGGGCTCATGGCTGACTCCAGGATGGCCGATGGGACACATCGCCATTTTTCCAAACCCTAGCGGGCAGCCGGGAAAAAAGCCACGCCCTTTCGGTAAGCGGTGGCTGCAATCCGACAAGCGGCGGGGCCGCTCTCTCCCCGCCGGAGGCTGCCGGTTTCCCGGGAAGGCAGGAACGCAGGGGAGCCGGAATACGTCCGCAAAGTCCTTGCCGTTTTTTTGGCAACGTGCCTATAGTTGTTGCAAGATCGTTTCCAGAAAAGGGGGCGTTATGGCCGAGACATCCCGGGCGACACGCTGGCGGGCGACCTTGGTGGCTCAGGGCGGCAAGCCCGTAGGCGTGACCCTGACGCCAGCGGCGGCCTCCGCCCTGGATGCGATCCAGGAACGGTACAACGTCTCCCAGCGGGAGGCCATCTCACGGGCCCTGGAGTTTGCGGCGGCGCATATGGACCAGGAAACGGCCGAGGAAGGATTTTGGCCTGCTGAAAAGGCCCATCCGGAGCTTTCGTCCATCCGAGCCCGTCTTGCCGAACTGGAACGGCAGTTCGCGATGATCGAGTCCTCGCTTGCCGCTGTCGCGCACACCGAGCCGCATGGCGTTCCCCTGGAACCGGTCGCGGCGGAAAGCGATCAGGGCATCGCCTCTTCCATTTTTGGCGAAGCCGCCGAACGGCTGGTGGATTTTTCCGCCCGTCGCATGTGGGAGTTCGGGGAACGGGTGGCCCGTACCAAACTCTACGAACTGGCCCGCCAGGAAGGCGTGCCCATCCACGATACCCTTCACGAGTACAGCGCCTTCGTGTCCTTGAACATGGATCGCATCCGGGAGCGCATGCGGCTTTTCAAATAGCCTGTTCGAGGACTCCGCCGTTCTCCGCCATGTCCCCGACGAGGGTTCCTTTCGTTGCGGGCATCGCCCCCCCCTGTGGCCGCACCGCCTGCCGCCATCTCCGTTGATCAGCTGAAAGGGGGTTGACAACGGCAGGATTGATTTTTATTTAGGAATCGTTCTTAAATGAGGAGCGGTATGATGCATTCCGAGCAGAGAACAATGACGCCGGAAGAGACCCGGAGCATGTTTGCGGCCCACGGGCTGAAGACCACCCATCAGCGGTTGGAGATCTTCAGCGAGCTGACGGCCGCCAGCGACCATCCCTGCGCCGAGACGGTATGGCGGCGCGTGCGCGAGCGGGTGCCGACCATTTCCCTGGATACGGTCTACAGGACGCTGGCGGTGCTCAGGGAACACGGATTGGCCGCCCGGGTGCCCATGGACGGGGATACGGCCCGTTTCGACGGCGACACCAGCCCCCACCACCACCTGGCCTGCGAATGCTGCGGACGCATCGACGACCTGCCGATCAGCGAGTTCGACCCGGCCGTGCTCCAGGCATCCGTGGCCCGGTGGGGACGGGTGCGCGACGCCCAGGTGGTGATCCGGGGAATATGCCGCCATTGCCTCGAATCCGGAGCCCTGGAACACGGCCGGGACAACGTCTGCGCCGAGCCGCACACGGGGTCCGCATCCCATGCCCGGTAAACGTCGTTTCGATCCCACATGAAAACAACAAGACGAGAAGGAGTGTCGCGATGTCCATGACCGAGAAAGATCTGATGGAGGCCTTTGCCGGGGAATCCCAGGCCAATCGCAAATATCTGGCGTTCGCCGCCCAGGCCGACAAGGAAGGCTTTCCCCAGGTGGCCAAGCTTTTCCGGGCCGCCGCCGCCGCCGAAACCGTGCATGCCCACGCCCACCTGCGGGCCGCGGGCGGCATCCGGACCACGGCCGAGAACCTCAAGGAGGCCATGGCCGGTGAGATTCATGAATTCAAGGAAATGTATCCGCCCATGATCGAGCACGCCAAGGCGGAAGGGCACAAGGCCGCCGAACGGTCCTTCACCTACGCCAACGCCGTGGAGGCCATTCACGCCAAATTGTACCAACAGGCCGCCGAAATGATGGATAAACTTCCGGAAACCGACTATCATGTCTGTTCCGTGTGCGGCTACACCTGCGAAGGCGAGGCCCCGGATTCCTGTCCCGTGTGCAAGGCCGCCAAAAAGGCCTTCTCCAAGGTCGTGTAGCGTTCGGCCCGCCTGCCGCGTCTGGCATTGCGAGATCCCGAGGGTGGAACGGCAGGCCCCCAAACCGACCGCACATGATGCCGGGAGGCTCCCCGTGAGCCTCCCGGCACACATTTCCCGGCATCCGCCCCGGAAAAAACGACGTCGCGGCGAACCGCGCCGGTCGAGCAACAGCGTACGCCCGTCAACCCCGAACCAGGAGATGCGACATGGCTGCACCCGAAAACATGTGGCAATGCCAGACCACCAACTGCGGCTACATCTATGACCCGGATCGCGGCGACCGCAAAGGCAAGATCGCCAAGGGCACGTCCTTCGAAGACCTGCCCGACGACTGGAAGTGTCCCGTCTGCGGGGGCACCAAGAAATGCTTCCGCCCCCTGGCCGGACCCGGCTCCACCAAGGATATCGCCTGCGAAAAGTAGCGTGCTTTTCACGCCATCCGTGCCGTCCGGGGCATCACCCCGGAATGATCGCACCACGACGTGACCAAGGAGGACGCATGTCTCTCTATTCCTGCCCGGTCTGCGGCTACGAACACGGCCCAAACGAAAGCCCGGCCTTCGCCGATCTGCCGCCGGACTGGCGTTGCCCCATCTGCGCCTGCGTTCGCGACAAGTTCCGGACCGTGGACCGCACACCGCCCAAACCTGCCGCTCCGGCTCCAAAGCAGGCCCGCTACCTGTGCCTGCAATGCGGCTATGCCTACGACCCTGCGCTCGGCGATCCGGAACACGGCGTTGCCCCCGGCACCGCCTTCGCCGAACTGCCCGCCGGCTGGATATGCCCCATCTGCGGCGCAGCCAAAAACCGATTCGCCCGGGAGATATAGAGGGGCGAGATGTGGGGGCGCTGCCCCCACGCCCCCGACAAGCGTGTGGGGGCGCTGCCCCCACACCCCCGGCAGGGGCCTAAGGCCCCTGCACCCCGTAACGTGCGTCCCCGTGCCAGGCGCTTTAGCGCCTGGCACGGGGACGCATGGTTTCGGGCTCAGGGACTTCGGTCCTGGCCGGAGGTACGGGCCATCCCGAGACCCGCGTTTCCGTGGCGTTGCCGCCGACGCGAAGCGTCAAGGGCAACGCCACGGTGACGGGGGGTCCGGGGGGAATGATTCCCCCCGGGCGGGGTCCGGGGCGGCAGCCCCGGGGGGGGGGGGGCGGGCCCGGGTCGCGGGCGCTACTCGAGCCCGAGCTGGGCCAGGAGGTCGTCCACGCTTTCTTGGGCGACGCCGGACTGGGGGCCTTTGAGTTCCGAGACCTTTTGTTTGGCTTCGACGTCGAGTTGTTCGATGTCTTTTTCCGGGGCTTCCTCGCGGGCTTTGATCTTGAGGCCGGTGGACAGGTAGAGGTCCAGGACGATCTGTTCGACCTTTTTGATGGCCTCGATGATGCGTTTGATGCGCTGCCCGGTGAGATCCTGGAAGCTTAGGCTGGTCATGATGCTGATGAGATCCTGGTTGAGCAGGTCGCTTTGGTCGCGCAACTGCTGGAGGTGTTCCTTGCTCACGCCGCCGCTTTTGAGGCTGTGCAGGATCTGGTTCGAGGTGGCCTGGAGATCGAGGTGTTTCTCCACGATATCCATGATCTCGGTGGTGGCCTTTTCGGTGGTTTGCAGGATCTGGTCGAGCTGGGCGGCGGCCTCGTGGAAGAGTTTGTCGGCTTGGCGGCTGTCGGCGGGCTGGGCCGGGTCCGCACCGGATTTGGCGGCGGCATTGATCTCTTTATAGATTTCCTGGAGCCCGGATCGCATTTCATCGCTGAGGCGGCGATAGAATTCGCTTTCCACCAGGGAGCGGGACAGGGTTTTGGTGACCTCGCGCTCCACGGTGGCCACGATGCTTTCCTTGAGGTTCTCAGCCACCTCGGTGATGACCTTGTCCATCAGGCGTTCGACGAAATCCGCTTCTTTGATCATGGGGTGGCTCCGGTTAGTCCCACTTTTTGCCGCGGATCTCGTCCCGCTGGCTTTGAAAGACGAATTGCACGATGGTTTCCAGGTCGCGTTCACGAATGCGGGTGAAATCGAGGGCATAGATGGTTTTCCCGTCGCATTCCTCGGCCCGGATGATCTTGCCGACGGCTCCGGCCATGCGCAGGGGGAACTGGGACAGGGTGATCACCACCTCCATGCCGGCGTCCAGGGGCAGGGTGTCTGAAGCGGAAAAACGCAACCCTGCCCCGCTGATCTCCACGACGGACAGCGTGACGGGAAAGTCGGCGGCGATCTGCTCCTTGCCGAGCATGCCGATGAGGATGTCGAGCTTGGCGTTCAAGCTGGAGAGCAGGGTGTAGAGGCTTTCCGGGATGGAGGCGTCGCGGGCGTCAAAGGCCCCGGGGCCGGTGAGTCCGGCCAGGGGGGCGTCCCGGAAGACGGGTTGTTCGTTGGGGTCGCCAAGGAGCCGTCCATGTCCGCCGATGCGGGTGGGAATCCGCAGATAGGTTCGTTTTTCCTTATCGTCGTACATGGCGCGCGCCTCGCATGGCGGAGGGTGGACGCCGTCCGGGCGGCGTCCCGGAATGCCGGGTTTGGGTTAGTTGTGTCCGTTTTCGGGAAACACGTCCATGGCTTTGACCGGACAGACGTTGGTACAGATGCCGCAGGCCGAGCATTTGTCCGGGTCAAAGACCACAAGCCGGGTCGCGGTGTCCACGGCCAGCGCCTTTGTGGGGCAAAGCGCCGTGCACATGCCGCAATGCACGCAGCTTTGCTCGTCGCGGGAGATCCTCTGGGTGATGGGATGGACCTTGATGTTGTGCTCTTTGAGGTAGGCCATGCCATGTTCGAAGGCCTGGGAATCCCCGAAGATCTCGATGGTCATCTGCCCGTCCTGGCGCGGGGTGATCTGGGCCTTGAGGATATTGAAACACAGGTCGTAGAGCCGCGTCAGGTTGCAGACCACGGGCTTGTTGGAGACGTCCGGGGGGAAGGTCAGGTAGACGATTTTTTTGTATTTCGTATCTGTCGTCATGACGTGTGGTGTCCTTTGGCTCGGTGGGCGCCTATTTGGGCATCATGGCCTTGGCGCGCTGGGTCAATGGGGAGTTGGGATATTTGGTGATGAGTTCCTGGAAGGAGATCTTTGCGGCCTGTTTGTTGTTGAGCTTGAGGAAGGCTGCGCCGCGCTTGAACAGGGCATCGGGATATTTGTTGCTCTTGGGGAACTTGTCGATGACTTCCTGGTAGGACAGGACGGCGTTGGCGAAATCCCCGACCTGGTAGTTGCACTCCCCGATCCAGAAATAGGTGTTGGGAACCAGGGGACTCTTGGGGAAGTTTTTGGTGAACTCCGTCCACATGGACAGGGCGTCGCGGTACTGCTTGGCGTTGAAGGCCTGGAGGGCCTGTGTGTACAGGGCGTCGGCCGGATCCTTGGGCGGATCGAGTACCGGCGCGCCCGGTTGCGCCGCCGGCGCGACCGGAACCTGGGCATACGGCGCGGCCGGGGCCTGGGCATAGGGCGGCTGGCGCTGGACCGGCACGTCCTCGTAGTCCCCGTCGTCGTGTTCCACGCCGTAGGACGGGACGCGCTGCACCCCGGCGGGGGCGGCGGCCTGTCCGGGAGAGGCGGGTTGCCCGGCGTAGGCCGTCTGGCCCGGGTAGCCGGTCTGGGCGGAATAGGGCGCGGCGGGCGCTCCGGCCATGGCCGCAGGGCCGGATGCCGTGGGACCGGCGCCCTCAATGTCGATGGCCAGTTGCGAGGCCATCTGGGCCACCTGGGATTCCAGCCGGGCCACGCGTCCCGACATCTCCGCACCGGCGGCCCCTTCGCGGGACTTGGCCTGATAGCTGAGTTCCTCGACCTTGGCGTTTAAGCCGCGCATCTCGGCCTTGAGGTTTTCCATCTCGGCCCACATGTCGGCCGGGGTGTCCAGGGGGGCCGGGGCCGAGGGATCGGCCTTCTTGGGGGCGCAGGAGCACAGGGCCAGGAGTGTCGCGATGACCGCGAGCATTGCGGCGAAACGGGAGGGCGTCTTGTTCATAACGGTTTTTTTCCTCTCTTCCTGCCGAACAGCAGATAGGCCAGGCCGCCCAGCACGGGAATGAATACGGCCGCCCCGAACCAGGCCATCTTCTCGGCCGGGGTTGGAAAGTCGCGCCTGAAGCTGTGCCAGATGGCCCACAGGTTCAAAACGATGGGCAAAAAGGCCAGAATGGAGACGAGGATCAGTTGTCCAGAAGACATGGGGGGCAGGGGGGCCCAGATCATATGTTCCTCACAGGCTGCCCGGCCGTGGCCATGGGCTTCCGGCCGCCGGGCGGCAGGTCATGTTTTTTGCCGGAACGCGGCAGCCGGACAGACGGATCCGGAAAGGCGCTGTCGCGGCCGGGCCGCATGGTATCCGTTGCCGGGCGGCAAGGCAATTCTCGTAATCACTCCTCGGGCGGGGCCTTGCGGGCGCGCAGAAATGCCGCCAGAAGGGCCACGGACCCCAGGGTGATGGCGATGTCGGCCACGTTGAAGGCCGGCCAGTGCAGATCGCCATAGTGGAAATCCAGAAAATCCACCACCTCGCCGAACCGGATGCGGTCGATGAGGTTGCCGATGGCCCCGCCCAGGATCAGCCCCAGGCCGCTGATGAGCGGGGTGTCCTCTTGCAGGGCGGCGCGCAAAAGGTGCAGGATGAGTACCACGGCCAGGGCCGTGGTGGCGAAGAACAGGTACGTCTGCCAGGTGATGTCCGGCCGGTTCAGAAATCCGAAGGCCGCGCCCTTGTTGAGGACGTGCACGATGTTGAAAAAACCCGGGATGACCGGATGGGTGGTATACAGGATGATGTTGGCCAGGATCCAGGCCTTGGTGGCCTGATCCAGGGCCACCACGACCAGGGTGATGATTCCGGCCAGCTTGTAGCTTCGTTTCATGCGGTTCCCTTTTGCCGTGTGTGCCTCAGGAGGCGGCTTGGCAGCTGTGCAGGACCGCCGTGCAGCGGGGACAGATTTCCGGATGGCCCGGGTCCGTGCCCAGTTCCCCGCTGACGATCCAGCACCGGGCGCACTTGCCGCCATCGGCCTTGGACACGGCGACGCCAAGCCCGGGGATGTCCTCACTGCGCCAGGCGTCGGCCGGGATATCTGTCTCGTCGGCCCGGGTCACGGACACCTGGGAGACGATGCAGATTTCGCGCAGATCGATGCCGGACAGATCGCCGAGTTCGCCGGCCAGGGCGTCGGGCACGAAGACGTCCACCTTGGTCTCCAGGGAATGGCCGATCTCCCCGGCCTTGCGCCGGGGCTCGATGGCCTTGGTGATCTCGCCGCGAAGCGCCGTCACGTGTTCGAACCGGGCCCGGGCGGCCTCGGTCAGGCGCCAGGGGGCCAGATCCGGCTCTTCGGACAAAAAGACCGTGGCCGCCTCGCCGCGAAGTTCCGGCGGGGTGTGCCCGAAGACCTCCTCGGCGGTAAACGACAGGATGGGGGCCATGTCCCGCACGAGCAGGGCCAGGATCTTCCACAGTGCGGTCTGGGCCGAGCGCCGTTCCAGGCTGTTCGCTCCGGAGACGTAGAGCCGGTCCTTGATGATGTCCAGGTAGAAGGCGCTTAGGTCCGTGCACAGGTTGTGCAGCCCGTGGAAGACCTTGTGGAATTCGAAGCGCTCATAGGCCTGGACCATGCGGTCGTGCTCGCGGATGACCGAATCCAGGGCGAAGCGGTCCAGGGGCAGCATCTCCTGCGGGGAGACGGCGCCGTCCGGGGTGAACCCGCCCAGGTTGCCCAGGATGAACCGGCAGGTGTTGCGGATGCGGCGGTAGGCCTCGACGATGCGGCTTATGATTTCGTCGGAGATGCGGATGTCGTCGCGGTAGTCCACGGCCGAGGTCCAGATGCGCAGGATCTCCGCGCCGTGCTTGTCGATGATCTCCTGGGGCGAGATGACGTTGCCCACGGACTTGGACATCTTGCGGCCCTCGCCGTCCACCACGTAGCCGTGGGTCAGGACGGAGCGGTAGGGGGCCACGCCGCGCGCCCCGATGGAGGCCAAAAGCGAGCTGTGGAACCAGCCCCGGTGCTGGTCCGAGCCTTCCAGGTACATGTCCGCCGGGAAGCGGCATTCGGGGCGCTTCTCCACCACGGCGGCGAAGCTCGTGCCCGAGTCGAACCACACGTCCAGGATGTCGTCCTCTTTCGTCCAGGCCGTGCCGCCGCAGTGGGGGCAGGTCAGGCCTTCGGGCACGATCTCCTCCAGGGGGGCCTCGAACCAGTAGTCGCAGCCATGGGGGTGGCTGGCGAACTTCTCGGCGATGCCGGTCATCCAGGCCGGGTCGTTGTAGGCGGCGTCGCAGGAGGCGCACAGAAGGGCGATGATGGGCACGCCCCAGTTGCGCTGGCGGGAGATGCACCAGTCCGGGCGGCCGGCGATCATGTTGTGGATGCGTTCCCTGCCCCAGGCCGGAATCCATTCCACGTCGTTTTCAATGGCCGAAAGCGCCCGCGTGCGCAGGTCGTTTTTTTCCATGGACACGAACCACTGGGTGGTGGCCCGGAAGATCACGGGTTTTTTGCAGCGCCAGCAGTGGGGATAGGAGTGGGAGATGGCGGATTCGGCCAGAAGATGTCCGACTTCCTTGAGTTTTTCGATGACCAGGGGGTTGGCCTCGAAGACGTCCTTGCCCCGGAAAAATTCCACGGAGTTAAGGAAACGGCCCGAGTCGTCCATGGGCGAGAGAATCTCCAGGCCGTAGCGCATGCCCACGTCGTAGTCCTCGCGGCCGTGTCCCGGGGCGGTATGCACCAGTCCCGTGCCCGCTTCCAGGGTGACGTGGTCCCCGAGCACCAGGGGCGAAGGCCGGTCGTAAAAAGGATGGCGGGCGACGAGCCCCTCAAGGGCGGCCCCGGCGGTCTCGGCCAGCACCTCGTACGTCTCCCAGCCGAAGCGTTTCGCCAGGCCGGGCAAAAGCTCCCTGGCCACGAGGTAGCGGCCGCCCGCAGCGGCCACCAGGACGTAGGCAAGCTCCGGATGCACGGCCACGGCCATGTTGTCCGGCAGGGTCCAGGGGGTGGTGGTCCAGATCACGGCGTAGGTGTTTTCCGGACCGGCCCCGGGCAGGACGGCTGCGGTCCTGGGATCGGTCAGGGGAAAGCGCACGAAGACCGACGGGGATTTCTCGTCGGCGTATTCCACCTCGGCCTCGGCCAGGGCGGTCTTGCAGGAGATGCACCAGTGGATGGGCTTTTTGCCGCGCACCACGGAGCCGCTTTCCACGAATTCGCACAGTACCTTGGCCGTGGCCGACTCGTAGGCCGGTTTCATGGTCAGGTAGGGATCGTCCCACTCGCCGAAGACGCCGAGCCGCTTGAACTCCGTGCGCTGGATGTCCACGAATTTCATGGCGTATTCCCGGCACAGCTTGCGGATGACCACAGCGGGCAGGTCGGTTTTCTTCTTCTCCTTGAGCTGCTGTTCCACCTTGTGTTCGATGGGCAGCCCGTGGCAGTCCCAGCCGGGCACGTAGGGGGCCTCGTAACCGGCCATGTGCCGGGACTTGACGATGATATCCTTTAATACCTTGTTTAAGGCATGGCCCATGTGCAGGCGGCCGTTGGCATAGGGCGGGCCGTCGTGCAGCACGTAGCGGGGTCTGCCTTTCCGGGCTTGGACCATGGCCTGGTAGGTGTCGTTTTTTGCCCAAAAATCAAGAATCTCCGGCTCTTTCTGCTTGAGATTGGCCTTCATGGGGAAGGAGGTGGCCGGAAGGTTCAGGGTTTTTTTGTAGTCGCTCATGGATTCACCTTGGGGAGTTTCGAAACGTGCGCGCAGCGCATGGGAAACCGGTTACATGGATGAAGCCGGGCGGGAAGTCAAGAAATCGAGCCGGGTCCGGGCCGGGACCATGGAATGAACCGATTCGGCCACACGGGCTCCCTCTGATGCGCCAGATGAGAAATCCCGTTGACCTGGCTCTGCAAGCCGTCTAGTTTTTGATTGGGGCTGTTTCCTGTTCACAAATCGCAAGGAGCGAGCCGTGAAAAGAATTCTCCTGCCGTGTGCCGCATGTGTATGTGTCTTTTTCCTCACCGGTCTGGCCTTGGCTGAAACCTGCCAATACAAGACGGACTGGGGTGTATTGACGATTATCACTGCCGGTGGAAACGCTACAGGCAGCTATCCCCACCACAATGGCCGGATCAAAGGAAAGATGAAGTATCCCGATATCCGTGGGGAGTGGCGCCAGGACAACGGGACAGGAGAGTTTCATTTCACCCTGTATAAGGGAGGATTCACCGGAAACTGGAAATACACCGGCGAAAAAAAGTGGCGCGGCCCCTGGAACGGCACGCTCGTTCGCTGCTATTGACGCCGGTTGGCGCGGCCCGCGCGGCCCGGCACGTCTGACGGCGCGGCGAGCATCGGAGGGCGTCCGGCGCACCGGGCCGTTTTCGCTTTTCCGCCTTTTCCGCCATTTCCGCTGTTCCCGCCGTGCCGCGCCGCGCCACGCCGCAAAAGATCTCTCCGGCTTTCTCCGGCGCCTCTCTTTTTCCCGGAGCGGACGGCACCGCACCACCTCCCCTTCGCCGCCCCGGCCTCGTCCTCCAAATCGCTTGCCCGCCGGGGCGGAATCGCTTATTGCCTAGCGCGTCGCACGTGATTGTTCCGACCTTCTAACCCCCCACGATTCGCCATGCCCAAACGGACAGACATCAAGAAAATCATGATCATCGGCTCCGGGCCCATCGTCATCGGACAGGCCTGCGAGTTCGACTATTCCGGTTCCCAGGCCACCAAGGCCCTCAAGGAAGAGGGCTACGAGGTGGTGTTGGTCAATTCCAATCCGGCCACCATCATGACCGATCCGGAACTGGCCTCCCGCACCTACATCGAGCCCATCGAGCCGGACACCGTGGCCCGCATCCTGGAACGCGAGCGCCCCGACGCCCTGTTGCCCACCCTGGGCGGCCAGACGGCCCTGAACACCGCCGTGGCCCTGGCCGAATCCGGCGTGCTCGAGCGGCTGGGGGTGGAGCTTGTGGGCGCGTCCCTGGACGTGATCAAGAAGGCCGAATCGCGGGAGCTTTTCTGCCAGGCCATGGACAACATCGGCCTGAAGATTCCCAAAAGCGGCATCTGCCGCTCCATGGACGACGTGCGCGAATGGGGGGGCAGGATTCCCTTTCCCATCATCGTGCGCCCGGCCTTCACCATGGGCGGCACCGGCGGCGGCGTGGCCTACAACATGGAAGACCTGGAGAAAATCGCCGGGCGGGGACTGGCCGCCAGCATGAAAAGCGAGGTCATGCTGGAGGAATCGATCCTGGGCTGGAAGGAATTCGAGCTGGAGGTGATGCGCGACAAGAACAACAACTGCGTCATCATCTGTTCCATCGAAAACCTCGACCCCATGGGCGTGCATACCGGCGACTCCATCACCGTGGCCCCGGCCCAGACCCTGACCGACGACGAATATCAACGGATGCGCAACGCGGCCATCGCCATCATGGGCGAGATCGGGGTGGAGACCGGCGGCTCCAACGTCCAGTTCGCCATCAATCCCAAAAACGGAGAGATGGTGGTCATCGAGATGAACCCCCGGGTTTCCCGGTCCTCGGCCCTGGCCTCCAAGGCCACGGGTTTCCCCATCGCCAAGATCGCGGCCAAGCTGGCCATGGGCTATACCCTGGACGAGATTCCCAACGACATCACCCGGGAGACCATGGCCTCCTTTGAGCCCACCATCGACTACTGCGTGGTCAAGATTCCCCGCTTCACCTTCGAGAAGTTCCCCGGCTCCGAGGATTACCTGACCACCTCCATGAAAAGCGTGGGCGAGGCCATGAGCATCGGCCGCACCTTCAAGGAGGCCCTGCAAAAGGGGCTGCGTTCCCTGGAGACGGGCTGGCCCGGCCTGGGCAGGCTTTCCGGCGCGCAAGTCCCCGACCGGGAGACGCTCCTGGCCCGGATGCGCCGGCCCCATTCCACGCGCATCCTGGACATCCGCCACGCCATCCTGTCCGGCATCAGCCTCGAGGACATCTTCGAGGCCACCTGGGTCGATCCCTGGTTTTTGCGCCAGATCAAGGAAATCGTGGACATGGAGGCCGTGCTTCGGGCCTTTCCCCGGGAGCACGTGGCCGCCGCCGACGCGGCCTGCCGGGAGATGCTGGAGGCGGCCAAGAAATTCGGTTTCTCCGATCCGCAACTGGCCGCGGCCTGGAACATGACCGCCCTGGAGGTCCGGGCCCTGCGCCAAAAACTCGGGATCAAGCCCACGTATTACTTAGTCGACACCTGTGCCGCCGAGTTCGAGGCCTACACCCCGTACTATTATTCCACCTACGAGACCGGCCGGGAACTGACCGTCTCGGACAAGCGCAAGGTGGTGATCCTGGGCGGCGGCCCCAACCGCATCGGCCAGGGCATCGAGTTCGACTACTGCTGCTGCCACGCCTCCTACGCCCTGCGCGAACTGGGCGTGGAATCCATCATGGTCAACTCCAACCCCGAGACCGTGAGCACGGACTACGATACCTCGGACCGGCTCTACTTCGAGCCTCTGACCTTCGAGGACGTCATATCCATCATCGAGTTCGAAAAACCCGAAGGGGTCATCGTCCAGTTCGGCGGCCAGACGCCCCTGAACCTGGCCGTGCCCCTGCTCAAGGCCGGGGTGAACATCCTGGGCACCTCGCCCGACAGCATCGACCGGGCCGAGGACCGGGAGCGTTTCCAGGCCCTTTTGCACAAGCTCGGTCTCAAGCAACCGCCCAACGGCACGGCCCTGTCCGTGGAGCAGGCCGCGCGCATCGCCACGGACATCGGCTATCCCGTGGTGGTGCGGCCGTCCTACGTGCTGGGCGGCCGGGCCATGGAGATCGTCTACGACGAGGCCGATCTGGTGAACTATTTCGCCAAGGCCGTGGTGGTCTCGGGCGAACACCCCATCCTGATCGACAAGTTCCTGGTGCACGCCACAGAGGTGGACGTGGACGCCCTGTCCGACGGCACTGATACCTATGTTGCCGGAATCATGGAACATATCGAGGAGGCGGGCATCCACTCGGGCGACTCGGCCTGCGTGCTGCCGCCCCATGCCCTGGCCCCGGAGATCGTGGCCGAGATCGAGCGGCAGACCGTGGCCCTGGCCCGGGAACTCGGCGTGGTGGGCCTGATGAACATCCAGTTCGCTGTGAAGGACGGCGAGATATTCATCCTGGAGGTCAATCCCCGGGCCTCGCGCACGGCCCCCTTCGTGTCCAAGGCCACGGGCGTGCCCCTGGCCAAGCTGGCCACCAAGGTCATCATGGGCATGTCCGTCAAGGAGCTTGATCCCTGGTCCATGCGCAAGACCGGGCATGTTTCCGTCAAGGAATCGGTGTTTCCGTTCAACCGGTTCCCGGGTGTGGACGTGCTTTTAGGACCGGAAATGCGTTCCACCGGCGAGGTCATGGGCGTGGACGCCTCCTTCGGGCTGGCCTTCATGAAAAGCCAGTTGGCCGCCGGACAGGTATTGCCGTCGTCGGGGAAGGTGTTCATCTCCATCAACGACGACAACAAGGGGCCGCTTCTGCCTGCGGCCGGGCTTTTTCACGAGGCCGGGTTCGAGATCCTGGCCACCAAGGGAACGGCCGCCTACTTCAACGCCAACGACATCCCGGCCCGCGAGGTGCGCAAGGTCTCCGAGCACCGCCCCCATGTGGTGGACCACATCAAAAACGGCGAGATCGACATGGTGGTGAACATCATGGAGGGCAAGCGCACGGTGCAGGACTCCATGGCCATCCGCCAGACCGCGCTTCTCTACAATGTCCCCTACGTGACCACGGCCGCCGGGGCCATGGCCGCCGTCCAGGCCATCCGCGAGCTGTCCGGCAAGGGGCTTGGCGTGAAAAGCATCCAGGAATACTACGGGGCGGTCTGACCGCCGGGGCGTATCGATGAAAAAAGAATACTGCGGACTGTTCGGCATCTACGGCCATCCCGAGGCCGCGCGCATGACCTATTTCGGGCTTTACGCCCTGCAGCACCGGGGCCAGGAGAGCGCGGGCATCGTCACCTGGGACGGCACGACCATCCGTGAGCAGAAGGGCATGGGCCTGGTGGCCGACGTGTTCAACGAACGCCATCTGGGCAAGGAACTCAAGGGCAACATCGCCGTGGGGCATCTGCGCTATTCCACGGCCGGTGCCTCGCTTTTACGCAACTGCCAGCCGTTTCTGGTGCGCTTCGGGGACATGAACCTGGCCATCGCCCACAACGGCAATCTGGTCAACGCCCTGGAACTGCGCCGGGAACTGGAGCAGACCGGCTCCATCTTCCAGACCACCATCGACTCCGAGGTCTTCGTTCACCTCATCGCCAAGTACATCAACGGCGGCACCCTGGAGGAGGCGGTCATCAAGGCCTGCGCCAAGGTGCGCGGGGCCTATTCCCTGATCCTTCTGGCCAACAACAAGATGATCGCCCTGCGCGACCCCCACGGGGTGCGCCCGCTCATGCTCGGCCGCCTGGCCGACAACTACGTCCTGGCCTCGGAGACCTGCGCCTTCGATCTGCTTGAGGCCGAGATCATCCGGCCCATCGAGCCGGGGGAGATGATCGTCATCCAGGACAAGCGCTTGCAGTCGTTTCGCCTGGGCGAACCCCAGCCCACCAAGCAGTGCATCTTCGAACTGGTCTATTTCGCCCGTCCCGACTCCGAGGTCTTCGGCGAGGTGGTCTATCTGCGCCGCAAGCAGATGGGCATCACCCTGGCCAGCGAGGCCCCGGTGGACGCGGACTACGTCATGCCCTTCCCCGACTCCGGCGTGTACGCGGCCATCGGTTATTCCCAGGCCTCGGGGCTGCCGTTCGAAAGCACCATGATCCGCAACCACTACGTGGGCCGGACGTTCATCCAGCCATCCCAGGACATGCGCGACTTCAGCGTGCGGGTGAAGCTCAACCCCGTGCGCCAGATGATCAAGGACAAGCGCATCATCATCGTCGAGGATTCCATCGTGCGCGGCACCACCATCCGTACCCGGGTGAAGAAACTGCGCGAACTGGGAGCCCGGGAAATCCACATGCGGGTTTCCTGTCCGGCCATCCGCCACCCCTGTTTTTACGGCATCGATTTTTCGTCCAAGGGCGAACTCATCGCGGCCCACAACAAGGTTGAGGAGATCGCCCGGTTCATCGGCCTGGACAGCCTGCACTATCTGAGCATCGAGGGGCTTTTGGCCTCGGTCAATTCCAGTCTGGACGAGTCCAGGTTCTGCCTGGCCTGTTTCGACGGCAAGTATCCCATCACCCCCTGCGCCGAGGGTATGAAGATGTGCCTTGAGGACAGCGTGGCCCTGTCGTGGTAGGCCCGGGACTGCCCACCGGATTGCGGGACGTGGTCCTGTCCCAGGCCATGTCCGCCTTCGGCCGAAACTATCTGAAGGATGTCAGCTCCATGTTCAATCTGACTGTCGATTCCCGGGCCAAGGTCATCCGGGCCGAGGTGCTGTTGGCCGGAGAGCGCGACCCCGTCCTGGTGGAGGTCCATGGCTATGGCTTTCTCCGGGAGAACACCGTCACCTACCTGACCTTCGAGCGGTTGGCCGTGTCCCGGGAGTGGATGGGGCGGGTTCTGGACGGGGTGCTTAGGGAGCGCCGGATCCGCCTTCCCGACGGCGTGGCGACAAGACTCATGGAAAGTTTCATGTAAGTCGGCCGCGGCGTCGGCCTGGAAGATAAATGAAACGGGGCGCGAAACCATGCGGTTTCGCGCCCCGGTCGTTTGCGAACAGGCTTACGGCTACTTGTCGAAAATCTTGTCGATCTTCTGGCCCAGAGTCTCGGCCGTGAACGGCTTGACGATGTAGTTGGACACCTTGGCCTGGACGGCCTCGATGATGTTCTCCTGCTGGGCCTCGGCCGTGACCATGAGGAAGGGCAGGGCGGCGAATTCCTCGCTGCCGCGCACCTTGCGCAACAGTTCGATGCCCGGCATGTTGGGCATGTTCCAGTCGGAGATGACGAAGTCGATCTTGGTCTTGTTGAGCGTCTCCCAGGCGGTAGTGCCGTCGTCGGCCTCGTGGATGTTGGAAAAGCCGAGCTGGCGCAGGATGTTTTTGATGATGCGCCGCATGGTGGAGAAGTCGTCGACGACCAGGATGCTCATGTTTTTGTCCGCAGGCATGCGCGAAGTCCTCCGAATGTTCTCGTGTCGCGTTTTCGGGCCTGCCGTGTGCGTCGGCATCCCCTGGTTAGCCTGTCCCGGACCAGTCTGCCGCTGTCCCGGGGGCGTACGATTCTTTCGAAAGCGGCCTGCACGGCCGACGCAAACATCATGGAACCGGTCAACGCAAACAATACGGGCCGCCCGCATTCTGTTTTTTGCCTTGTATACGGAGAGGGCGTTTTTGGCAAATCGTCTCTTCCATGAAATGTTTCGGCTGCAGCCGGTTCCCCCCTGCGCGCCAGTACGGCGGCGTACTCCTCAGGTCAACAGGGCCAGGGCGAAATCCTGCCCGGAAAACGGCCGCAGATCCTCCATCTTCTCGCCCAGGCCGATATAGGTGATGGGCAGGCCGTATTCCAGGGCGATGCCCACGATCACCCCGCCCTTGGCCGTGCCGTCGAGCTTGGTCAGGATGATCTCGTCCAGGTCCACGGCCTCGTTGAAAAGCTTGGTCTGGGACAGGGCGTTCTGGCCGGTGGTGGCGTCCAGGACCAGGACCGAGCGGTGGGGCGCGCCGGGATGTTTCTTGCCCAGTACCCGCTTGATCTTTTTCAGCTCCTCCATGAGGTTGGCCTTGGTGTGCAGGCGGCCCGCCGTGTCCAGGAACATGATGTCGCAGCCTTCGGCGAGGGCCCGGTCCATGGCCTCATAGGCCACGGCGGCCGGATCGGCGTTTTCGCCCTTGGCGTAGAACGAGGCGCCCACCCGGTCGGCCCAGATCTTGAGCTGGTCGATGGCGGCCGCCCGGAAGGTGTCGCCGGCGGCGATGAGCACCTTCTTGCCCTGGAGCCGGGCCCGGTGGGCCAGCTTGGCGATGGTGGTGGTCTTGCCCACGCCGTTGACCCCGATGATCATGACCACCTCGGGCGGGTTGACGGCCCGGATGGTCTTCTGGGGCTTGAAGATGGCCGAGAGCTCCTCGCGCAGTATCTCACGGAATTTGGCCGGATCGGTCTCGCCGCTTTTGCGCACCCGGTCCTTCAGTATTTCCAGGAGTTTGGCCGTGGGCTCGTAGCCCAGATCGGCCATGATCAGGATTTCCTCGAACTCGTCCCAGAAGGCCGCGTCCATGACCTTGTGGCTGCCAAGGAGCCCGTCGATGCGTTTGGCGATCTGCTCCTTGGTCTTGGCCAGGCTCTCGGAAAGCTTGAGGAAGAGCCGGTTGCGCTCGTCCTCCTCGTCTTCCAGGTCGAGGGCCAGGGCTAGACGGTATTGGAGCTCCGAGCGAAACTCCTCCACCGCATCGTATTCCATGTCCTCCAGCCATTTGCGGAAACCGCCGACAAAGGCCTCGGCCTCGGCCGCCGGGGCGTCCAGGCACGAAAACAGAAAGGTCAGCCGTTCCCACAAAAGCGGCCCGGCCCGGTCCACATCGGTGAGGATCAGGGACAACCAGACCGACAGCCGGGGTTCGGCCTCGCGCAGGGCCAGCACCAACTGGTTGCGCCAGGGCGCATCCGTATCGGGCGCGGCAGCCGGGGCAATGTCATGAGGCGCTGTTTCCGCCGCAGGCTCTTTCGAGGCCTCTGGCGGTGCGGGGGCGACCGGTTTTTCGTCGCTGGCCGCTGCGGCGGCAAGGTCGTCCGTGATGTCCGCAACCTCGGCGGCCGCGCCCTCGGCGATCTCGGCGACCTCGGCGACTGGCGCGGCCTCCTGGTCCGATCCCTTCCACAGGCGTTTTATTTTGGAGAAAAAACCCATATGCTTTCGTCCTTCCGGATGCCGTCCGCCGCATCCCCTCCGGTGCGGCAGGCGGCATGAGCGCGATGTATGATTTTAAGTCGGCGGCACTCTATATGTTCATGGCCCGGGAGGCAACCGGACAGGCCGGGCCTGGAAAAACAGGGAGGCGAGCATGGAATTTTCCGACGTGACGCGCGATGTGCCGCTTCTGGCGCGGCGCATGATCGAGGCCCAGATGCTCTGGCAGATCTATGCGACGACCCGCGAGGCCGACGGCCGGGAAAAGGCCCTGACCACGGTGGCCCGGGCCGTGGAGGCGGCCGCAGCCGAGGCCGGGCGGGCCTTTGCGGCCTTGGCCCCCAAGGGGCCATGCTTCGAGCACTTCAAAACCATTCTTTCCCTCTGGAAGCACGGCGGGGCGCTGACCATCGAGCATGTCCACGACACGGACAGCCACCTGACCTTTTCCGTCACCCGTTGTCTGTACGTCGAGGCCTACCGGGCCATGGGCATCCCCGCCGACCTTCTCCCCATCTTGTCCTGCTCGCGTGATGCGCCCTTTGCCGCCGCCTACCACCCGGCCCTGGAGTTCGACCGGCCGTGTACTATCGGCGACGGCGCCGACGCCTGTCTGTTCCGCTTCACCTGGCGCGACTGAGCCCGGGGCGGCCTCCGGCGACCAGGGGGGGACCCTTTTTGAAAAAAGGGTTCCCCCCTGGACCCCCTTCCCAAAAACTTTCGGCGCGCTTCGCGTTCGGGTGAACGCACTCCCTCCGTCCCACCTGGATTTCCTGGCTCGCTCCCCCGGTGCGGAGGACCGGGGGAGCGAGCCAGGAAACAGGGGGTCCGGGGCGGCAGCCCCGGTGAGCGGTTGCAGGGTTCGGGGCGGCAGCCCCGATTCCCATCGCCGCGCTCCAAGGCCTTGCCTTGGGGCGGCGGGTCGTGGGAAAGAAAGGGGCATGAAACGGACCAAGATCATCGAGGCCCTGGGCGGCGACGCGCCACGGGCCGACATTCTCGTCAAGGGCTGGGTGCGCACGCGCCGCGACGCCAAGGATATCTCGTTCCTTGAGGTAAACGACGGCTCGTGCCGGGCCAATATGCAGGTGGTGGCCGACTCCGGCACGGACGGGGTCTCCCTATTAAAGGACATGGGCGTGGGCGCGGCCGTGGCCGTGCGCGGTGAACTGGTCGCCTCCCCGGGCAAGGGCCAGCCCTGGGAGATACGGGCCGCATCGGTGGAACTGATCGGGGCGGCGGCCCAGGAGACGTATCCGCTCCAGAAGAAGCGCCATTCGGACGAATTCTTGCGGACCATCGCCCATCTGCGGCCGCGTACCAATAAATATGGGGCATTGTTTCGGATCCGGTCGGAGATGTCCTTTGCCATCCACGAGTTTTTCCATGCCCGGGGCTTCGCGTATGTGCATGCGCCCATTGTGACGGGCTCGGACTGCGAGGGGGCGGGGGAGATGTTCCGGGTGACCTCGCTTGGGGCGCAGGAAGAGTGCGGGCTTTCGACGGCCGAGCGGGCGGGTCGGGATTTTTTCGGCAAGGACGCCTATTTGACCGTGTCCGGGCAGTTGGCGGCCGAGGTGTTCGCCTGTTCGCTGGGGGACGTGTACACGTTCGGGCCGACGTTTCGGGCCGAGCATTCCGATACGTCGCGCCACGCGGCGGAGTTCTGGATGCTCGAACCGGAGATGGCCTTTGCCGACCTGACGGACGACATGGACCTGGGCGAGGCGTTGCTCAAGTCGTTGACGGACGCGGTGCTGACGCGTTGCGCGGCGGATGTGGAGCTGTTCGCGTCCTTCGTGGACAAGGGGTTGCCCGCCAGATTGGAGAACATCCGGGACCAGCCCTTCGCGCGTCTGCCGTATGCCGAGGCTGTCGGGATTCTGGCCGGATGCGGGCAGAGCTTCCAGTTTCCCGTGGGGTTCGGGCTTGATCTGCAAAGCGAGCACGAGCGGTACCTGGCGGAGGTCCACTGTGGCTGTCCGGTCATCGTGTATGATTATCCAAAGGAAATCAAAGCCTTCTACATGCGTCAGAACGACGACGGCCGGACTGTGGCGGCCATGGACGTGCTGGCCCCGGGGATCGGGGAAATCATCGGCGGCAGCGCCCGCGAGGAACGACTGGACGTGCTTGAGGCCCGGGTGGCCGAGCTTGGGCTGACCATGGACGACTATTGGTGGTATTTGGATCTGCGCCGCTTCGGCAGCGTGCCCCATGCCGGGTTCGGACTGGGGTTCGAGCGGCTGCTCATGCTTTTGACCGGGATCACGAACATCCGCGACGTGATCCCCTTTCCCCGCACCTACCGTCACCTGGAGTTCTGAGCCCGTGCGCCGGCCCACGGCGGACGGGGTCGGACGGGGGCGGACGGGGCGGTTCCCTGCGGGTAAAGGACGCCATGCGGGGATGATCCTGCCCGGGCGGGCGTCGCCTGTGGGGGGGCGGCCCAAAGCGGGCGGGCAGGATTTTGGCCCATGAGCGAGCCGGAGAGAGGGGGCTTTCCGGCCCGTTTTGCGTGGCCCGGTCAGCGGTCCCGCGGTCCGGAGAGGAGACGGAGCGGGCCACGGGCGATTTCGGGCCTTAGCCGATGGCCTTGGAGCGGCTCCGGGATGCGCGTGGGAGGTTTCAAAAAGAGCAGTGAAATTGGCATGTTATTCTTCTGGTGATATGAGTCCGACACGATTTTTTGGGATTTTCAAAGTTTCGTGTTGACACCGGAGGGCCATCTCCTTATACCTCCGCTTCTGCCTGACGGGGAAAAACGTTTTCGGAAAGAAACATTTCCCGGTTGACAGAAACGCCTCGGGCGGGTAAGTTGTACGTCCGCCTGAAGCGGAGAGGGCCGCAAGCAGTACGAGATCGAAAGACTCCAGCCGGCCGTGATCTTTGACAATTAAATAGCGAGTCGGGTGATTCGAGACGCATCGGCCTGAAGTCCGGGAGACCGGACGGAAGGCAAACGCGACTGAGAAAAAGGATTTGAACTGGAGAGTTTGATCCTGGCTCAGATTGAACGCTGGCGGCGTGCTTAACACATGCAAGTCGTGCGAGAAAGGGGACTTCGGTCCCTGAGTAGAGCGG
>Ga0228535_1000812_pt1 | contig 69240 bp, 65 predicted proteins | sample SJ1metagenome_FD_168457 | JGI IMG/M metagenome (GOLD analysis project Ga0228535, IMG submission 168457) | Enriched culture of PCE-dechlorinating microbial communities from Ithaca, New York, USA - SJ1 | ecosystem: Engineered > Modeled > Simulated communities (microbial... > Unclassified | place...
GACATGGTAGAGGGCGCCGGGATATTCTATCCTGAGCGGACGGGCCATGAGGAGACTCTATCACACGATATGCATGATTGCAAGACCTGACCCCAAGGGGGGTTTTGATATACGTACGGGCATCGGCGTTTGGTTATTGAATATTCAGCTTCTTATCTTCGCCGATGCGAAGATCATCCTTTCGTGATTATCTATATCTACAATAGGGGAATCGGAGTAGCGGGACAGGAACTTTTTCATGCTTCTCTCTGTGTAATACCTGAGGTGCGTCCTGTCGCGCCATGCCTTCTTGTTCGGCACGGCGACCAGTATATGCGATCCCGGCTCCAAAAACCTGATGACATTTTCCATTACCTTGTCGGGATTTATTACATGTTCGAAGGTATGGGAGATGATCGCAGACGAAAATCTTCTCTCGAAGGAGATCGACTCCATATCTCCGGCCACGAACCGGACCCTGTCGCGACAGTGGGGATATTTTTCGGCAAGGGCCTGCGCCATTTTGATCGCGTAGGGCGAGATATCGATACCGGTGACCGTGAACCCCTTCCCGGCGAGTATGATATCTATCTCGCCGCTGCCGCATCCCACGTCGAGTATCTCGCTCTTCAGAAAGGGGCTGTTGGCTAAGAAATTGACCAGGCCGCTTCCCTCCCAGAACTCGACCGTTGAGGCCTGCGGGAGGACCTTTTCCCTGTATATGTACGACTGGTCGTTGACAAGGACGAAATCTGAGGGCGATATGTCTTTCGTTACCCGTACCCTCGGGTCGTCATCCTCGCGTCTCTTTCTCCGTTTAAAGATGCCGGGCAGCTTCATTTTCATATCATCCTTTCAATGCCGGGTGGAAGCCTTTCGTTTTTGTTCTTCCTCGGACTTTTCCGTCACTATTTTATAGTTTTCAAGCGGCCTGCGTCAAGTTTAAGGAGGAGGCGCCACAGGATGAACTACCCCCTCACCCTGACCCTCTCCCGCGAGGGGAGAGGGAACGGTGTCACCCCGCTGCACGCTGCGGGGGATCATCGGGATTGAAAAACCCCATGCATACAGCCGCATGGGGTTTTTCGTCGATACAGAAAAGGGCGTCCGCTACCTGCCCTTCAACTTTCCGTTGTCATTCCAGATATCAGAATAGCTTGCGGCGTTGTTCAGCGTAGTGTATTTTGCTTTCCCCTTTTTCGGATTACAGTAGCAGCCCAAAGTGTTTCCCACCATTTTGCAGCACCAGCACGATCTCTGATAAGAGCCTACGCTCGGGAGGTTCACGCCGGTACATTCGAGCGTCCCGTTGCAATTTGAGATGTCGCCGCCATTGTTAATACAACCATTCACGTTATGTAACTGCGTTGTATTCCATTTCCCGTCCATCTTTTTGCAGCTGGCGCTGGTGATCCTGTTCGCATCAGCATTATAATTAATGCTCTTGCAGGTCTTTTTGTAGCTGCCGTTCGGCGCATCAGCGGCGTTGCAGGCGGAAGTGCCGGCAAGCAGCAGCACGGCAACAAAACAGAGCGCGGCAATGACGATCTTCCATGCGCCGGCAGGCGTTCTCATTCTGCTCTTCATACCAACCTCCGTGAGATATTTTTTGAAATCATTGCCCATAATCTCATCTATGTCAAGAATTTCATTCAGCCGGGCAAAGCGAAATGCGGCGGGACTCGTTAGCGGCTATGCCTTTCCTATATCCTTTCCCATTATCTTCCAGAGCAGGTCTTCCATTTCCGCGGTCAGGCCCTGCGCCCCTCCTTCTTCCATTGCCTTGATCCGCATGTCGTAGACGCTTTCAAGCTGGGGCAGAAGCACTTTCACCTCGTGAGAGTTTTCCACTCTTGTGCTGATCAGATTGCGCTGCTCCAGGGCCTTTTCCAGGTCTTCTTTATTAACAGGGATATTGTAGAGCATGTTCAATATTTCCATCAGCCTGACCTTTGCCAGGTAATCTTCTTCCAATACAACATACTGGGGCAAAGATACGATGAGTACGGTCGCGTCGATCCCTGACGCGGCGGCCTCTTTTGTGATCAGGTTTGCAATGCTTGAAGGGCCATTATACGTAATGGGCAGAGCACCTACCTTCATTATGTCCCGGCGCGCCCCTTCGCCCATGCCATATCCGCTGACGAGCAGCGGCCTCGTGTGGGGCACCGAATCATACATGCTTCCCAAAAGAATATATTTTCGCACCTTGAAAGCCTTGAGAAGTTTCACAACAGAGCTTATATAAAGCTCTGCATGGGCATGGGGCTCAAGGAGGCGGATCAGCAAAAGGTCGTTCTGCCCTTCCCTTCTTGCATGACGAACAGACGTATTGGGAATGGACATGCCCTGAACGCCTTCTTCAAGGTTGATAACAGGCCGGTATCGCGTAAAATCGTAGAAATCTCCCGGCTTGGATAACCTCCCCAGCTCCACGGCCCCGAACTGCACCTCCAGTTCTTCCAAAACCATGCTCCCAACATTGTTGACGTCTATCCAGGGATGAAGGGTAGCCAAAACGTAAGGCTCGTTGCATTCCGGAACAGGCTTGCGTAATTGGAAGCTGCCTATTTTCACCAATGTCTCCTCCCGACTGATTATGTATTTCAATAAGGATTATACCAGATTTTTGCGCTTGCTGCCTATCTCCTTCAAAAATCTGAGGGAGCTCAAATCCGCTTGATGAAGTTCCCCGCAGCAGCTACGGGGAACCGGAGGATAGAAACGGCATAATTATGCCCCCTCACCCTAACCCTCTCCCGCAAGGGGAGAGGGGACAGGTTAGAGCACCCGATCCTGCAGCCGTTAAGTCCCCTCTCCCGCGAGGAGAGAGAGAACGCTGTTGTTATGACCCTCTCCCGCGAGGAGAGAGGGGACCGTGTTACCCTGCAGCACGCTGCGGGGAATCATTCAGATTGAAAAATGTTTTTCCTGCCGGATCAAGAGATCCTGTTGAAGCCGCCCTGTTCTGCCGGTGCGCTACGTGGCTTTAACAATCTCTATCAGCTTGGTCTTCTTTGCCGTCTCTCTCGGTATCGACTCCGGACCCACCCAGATGAACTTGGGCGTCACCCTGACTGTCTCCTTAAAGACCTTGTGCATCTGCTCTTCCAGGGCGCCGATGTCCTTTTCCTCCATGTCCTGGCCGTATTCTATCCTGATCTTGAGCGGCGGGATGACGGAGGGCCCCGGCTTGTCGAGGATGATCTTGAAGAACCCGGTGACCCTCGGGACAAACTTCAATATCTCCTTCTTTATCGCCTCCGGAAAGACGTTCACGCCTTTCACGATGAGCATGTCGTCGGCGCGGCCCACGATCTTGAACCTGAGCGATGTCCTGCCGCAGCCGCAGGGGGCCGTCGCTATCTGGAGAAGGTCCCCGTATGCATACCTCTGGAACGGCGTCCCTTCCCAATCGAGGAAGGTCATGGCCATCTCGCCCACGGCCCCGTCCACCATGTCGATATTCTTCTTGGTCTTGGGGTCGAGGAGCTCAAGGATGCAGTAATCCGCTGATGTAAAATGCATGCCGCTGTATACCTCAGGCGGCTCGAGGCATTCTGCCCCCTGGAAGCTATGGCCTCCTCCGGTCTGGTCGCAGATATGGGCTCCGCCGAAACCTTTCGAAAGGATCTTGCGCACCTCGACGTTACCGGCTCCCGGCTCTCCTACCGGGAAGATCCATTTCAGGCCGAGTTCGCTCGCCTCCTTGCCAATCAGTTTTTTGCACTGCTCCAGCACATACTGTGCAAAGGAGGGAGTGGTAAAAAGCGCGTGGGGGCGGGTAAGCTCGATAAAATCAAGCACCCTCTTGGTCCCGCCGTCTGCACCCACCGGCACCGCGCATGCCCCGGAGTGCATGATCCCCTGCGACAGCGGCAGCCCTCCCGTAAACATGCTGAGCGACAGCCCCTGGAGCACCCTATGGCCGGGCCGTATCCCCACCATCCAGAGCCTTCTCGCATGGAGCTCGTTCATGATGTTCACATCATGCTGCGTCAAAGCGTAAAGCGTGGGCGTTCCTGTTGTTCCTGAGGTAGAGTTCAACCTCACTATCTTGTCCTGCGTGGCGCAGGTTATTGTCCCCGGCCCGAAGGGATGGCCCAGTTCGGCGGTAGATGCCTCCTGGCTCCTCTTCTGTTCGTCTTTGCCCGTGACGGGGATGCGGCGAAAATCTTCCCAGCTTCGCACATCCTCGGGCTTCATTCCCGCCTGCTCGAACTTGCTTTTGTAGAGCAGGGAGCTGTTGTAGTTATAGGCAAGCTGCTTCTTCAGCTTTTCGAACTGGAGCGCCGCCATCTCATCGGCGGACATAGTTTCAACTTTAGGGTCCCAATACTTATCAGTTAATTGCCGGGCCATTGCTTCCTCCTTAGTTTCAATTGAGCTATCTTATCTGGCACTATACTGCCTTCATTCATATATTATCATGCTACTTTGCCATCGCTGCGGCGGCCATCTTATTGGGCAGCCACAACACCATCTCGGGGAATACACTGAACACCGCGATCGAGAGCATCAAAATCGCCACAAAGGCCACTGTTCCTTTCAGTATCACCGACATCTGTATATCCGGCGCTATGCCCTTGACCACGAAAAGATTCAATCCAAATGGCGGGGAGATACACCCGATCTCCATATTGATCGTCATCATCACCCCGAACCAGATGGGATCGAACCCGAGGTTCTTGATCAGCGGCAGCAAAAGCGGCGCGGTCAGAAGGATGATGACAAAGGGGGGCAGGAATGCCCCCATTACGAGGAGTATCACGTTTATCACCGCCAGAGTCGCCCATTTTGACGCCTGGACGCTGCCGGCCAGGTTGGCCACCTGCTGGGTCAGCCCTATCTCTGTCATGACGTTGCTGAAAAACAGGGTCGTCGTCGCAATAAGCATGAGCATGCCCGTCTGGTTTACCGTAGCCCTGAGGATCTCCATTGCATTCCCTTTTGTTATGTAAGCCCGGTAAAAAACCATCGTGAGTACAACGCCGCCCAGCGCGCCGATAGCGGCGGCCTCGCTCGGCGTTGCCACCCCGAAGTAGATGGAGTAGAGAATGAGGGCAATGAGGACTATGAAGGGAATGGTCTTCGGCAGGTACTGCATCCTTTCGGACCAGGAATAGTGCTCCCTTGCAATGGCCTCACCGCCTGCTGCGGCCTGCATCTGTCCTCTTCTCCGCCTGTAATACATGCAGATCACGATCCAGCAGCTAAAGGCAAGAGATATAATGATCCCCGGCACAATGCCGCCGATAAAGAGCTGTCCTATGGATGTCTCCGTTGCGATGCCATAAACGATGAGGGTGATGCTGGGAGGGATCAGTATGCCAAGGGTCCCTCCCCCCACTATGGTGCCGCAGGCTAAGAAATCGGGGATACCCCGCTTTCTCATCTCCGGGATCCCCGACGTGCCGATCGCCGCCGCTGTGGCCGGGCTCGACCCGCTCATTGCCGCGAATATGGTGCAGGCAAAGATATTGCTTATGGCAATGCCCCCGGGTACTTTGTACAGGAACCGGTGGATCGCCTCGTAAAGGTCTTTCCCGCTGGGCGCTACGGTGATAACAACGCCCATGAATACAAAGAGCGGGATCGTAAGGAGCTCGAAGCTGTCAACGCTGTGGTAGATAACCTGGGCCAGCATGGTGACGGCCCCGGTCCCGCCCAGGAGCAGCCCGCAGATGAGGCCGGAGATGCCGAAGGCGAAGACCAGCGGCATGCCGGAGAGAAGGAACAAGAGGGTGATAAAGACTACGATCAGCCCATCAAGCATTTTCCACCCCCGATCGAAGCGATTTCGCGGCCCTGACTATGATCCCTGTCAATTGAAAGCACATGATGCTGACGCCGACAGCAAGAAAGCTGTAAGGGATCGCAAGGGGGGGCGCCCAGATCGTTTCAGACTTCCACCCCAGACTGAAGGCCTCCCAGAACATCAGCCAGCTCTTATAGGCCAGGATCACACAAAAGACCAGCGAGAAGGCAGGCGTTATCAGCGCCAGCCATTTTCTCACCTTCGGTTTCAGATGGGGCAGCACGATGTCGTCCATAGTAACGTGGGCATTATTCTTCATAGCAAAAACAGAGCCAACGAAGGTGACAAAGGTGGTGGCCATGATGGCGGCCTCAACTTCCCAGACGGTAGCCCACCTGAAGATATAGCGCGCGATCACCTCGTAGACGATCACAAGCATGGCAAAGACAACTGAGGCCATGCTCATAAACCCTGCAACGTCGGCAACCTTATCCAGTATCTTTCCAAAAAACCCTTCGCTCTTCGTTGGCGCTGTCGTTTTCATAATTCCCTCTCCCGACGATCTTTATCCGTTCTTTACTTTGTCTTTTCTATGATGGCAAAGAGATCCTCGGTCCCTTTCACCTCTTTCATGAAGGCTGTCCAGGTCTCTTTCTTTGCGATCTCCACCCAGCTTGCGTACTCTTTGTCAGTGAACTCGTGGACCTTTACCCCTTTCTTGGTATAGATCTCCCTGCACTCCGCCGATTGGGCCTTGATCTCTTTAAGGAATGCGGCTTCAGCATCCTGCCCCGCCGCGATAACCGCCTTCTGCTGTTCCGGCTTAAGTTTCTTGAAAGCAATGGGGCTCATTACAATTGCCACGCAGGAATTCGACAGGGAGTGCTCTCCCGATATGGTCAGGGTCTTGAGAACATCGTAGAGCCTGAAGGATACGAATGATGCGTCAGCCGTGAGGACGCCGTCGAGGACCCCTGTCTGAAGCGCCATATAGATATCGCCGGTGCTCACGTGTGTAATGGCCGCGCCGGAGGCCTTGAAGAGCTGTTCGATCGCCTTGGCCCCTCCCCGCATCTTCAATCCCGCTACATCCTTGGGAAGCCTTATAACCTCTTTCGTGGAACCAACGGACGTTGCCGTGAAACCCCAGGAGATGACCTTCATCCCCAGCTTCTCCGCCTCTTCGCTCGTCCTTTTCCCCACCTCGGTGCGCGTCAGCTTGATCCCTTTCTCCGGATAAGGGATAACGGCACCGAGATCGAATATCCCCAGCAAGGGGGCTTTTCCTGCCGAATACGCCAGATACCACACCGCCAGATCCAGGGCGCCCTGGCGCAGTGCATCGGGTTGATTTTTAGGGTTCATAAGCGTACCGCCCGCGTACACGCGACAGGTCAAGGTCCCGTTGCTATGCTTTTCGAGGGATGAACAAAAATTTGATGCCCACTTGTCCCGAACATCTCCCTGCGGCCATTGGTGCGCAATCTTCAGAACCGTCTGCTGCGCATGGCAGACCGTGAAACCTCCCAGCAACAGCCACAAAGATACTGCAGCAATAATCGCCATTCCCCATAATGTTTTGTTTCTCTTCATTTTTTCTCCCTCCTGTATTTGACGTTCTTAAAAGCCGTCTTTATTCAATGTGCTGTATATACGCTTCTCCTGCCTCTCTCAATGTTATCTCCTCCTATGCCCGCTCCATCCTCGCATCGACCACCAGGCATCCACGGCCGGCAGGCAAGGCTATAAGAGGGTTGATGTCAAGGGTTGAAATCTCCGGGTGCTCCTGGAATAAACGGGACACGGCGACCAGGCAGGATGCAATTGCATCCACGTCGGCAGGCTCGCTCCCCCGAAAACCCTGCAGAAGCTTCGACCCCCTGATCTCGCTTATCATCTCCCGGGCATCGGGCAGCCCGATCGGCAGCAGGCGAATCGAAGCATCGCGCAGCACTTCCACGAATATGCCGCCCATGCCGAAGAGGACCACCTGTCCGAACTCCGGGTCGTTTCTGCACCCCACTATCGTCTCATGGCCGCCGGAAACCATCTGCTGTATGAGGTATTCCTCTGCCTGCAGCGCGTTGAATGCCCGCTTCAATGCAGCCTCATCGGCAAGGTTAAGGAGCACGGCATTGAGATCGCTCTTATGGACGACATGGGGAGATGACTGCTTAAGCGCAACCGGATAGCCGATCCGGCGCGCCGCCTCAATGCCCTCTTCGACAGTCCTGACCAGGGCATAGCCGGGCAGCGGCAGATCATACCGCGCAAGGAGTTCCAGGGTGGCGCGCACATCCGCTATGCCCGGGACATGCCCGGCATGGCCCCCGCCATCAACCCCTTTCTGCTTTCCTGTCCCCGGGCCGATAATAACCCGCAAGGTTCCGGGCTGCCGCCTTGCGGATTCCCTTCCGGACATCCGCGAGAAGTGGCGCCGGGATATGGCCAATGCCTCTGTCGCTGAATCGGCATCGGGAAAGATCGGGTATGGTTCAAACTCCCTCATTGCAAAGTAGCTCTCCCTGTCCGGCATCATGCAGAGGGCGACGGGTTTTTCATGCCGCATGCTCAACTCCCTGGCGTTGTGGATCAGCTGCCTCGCCCAGGGCTCTCCAGGCCCTCTTTCGAACTCGTGGTAAAAGATCAGTCCATCGACGCCCGGTTCCAAGAGTGAAAGCTCGATCAGGTCTCTATACAAACCGATATCGAAGATGTCGCCCACATCAAGGGGGTTGCTGAGGCGAATCACACCGGCCCGTACGTTCTTGCGGATCATCCCGGCAACGCTCTCCGGCAGGCCCGCAAACCTGAGGCCGTATCGAAAGGCAGCATCCGAGAGCAGCACGCATTGCCCGCCGGACCTTGCCATAGCCATCAGGTTAGGCCCCCGCATCGCCGGCAGGGTAAAGATCTTGAGCCAGTTGATCATGTCCTCTGTTGTCGACGCCCGCAGCACACCGGCCTGCCGAAGGGCCGCATCGGCCACCTCATCGTTTCCCGCAAGGGCTGAGGTGTGAAAACGGGCCGTTTCATTTCCGGGCCCGGCCCGGTTTGCCTTCAGTGCTATAACGGGCTTCTCCGTGTTCTCTGCAAGGCTTACAAGCCTCTTCCCATCGCCGAAACTTTCCAGGTAGATCCCGATGCTGCGGGTTCCCGGATCACCGATGAGGTATTCGAGGATATCGTTCTCATCAAGCATCAATTTGTTCCCGATGCTTACAACTTTATTAAGGGCAAGGTTCTCCAGGTCGGAACGCTTGAGGATATCCCGTATAATCCCTCCGCTTTGAGAGATTATCGAGACAGAGCCGGCAGGCCCTTTCTGTTTATCGAGGGGCACAAAGGGAAGGGCAAGGCCGTTTTCCATATTGATAACGCCTATGCAATTGGGCCCCATGACGGTCATGCCCCATTCTCCGGCAACGTGAAGGATCTCCCTTTCGAGCGATCTCCTTTCGTCGCCAAACTCTGAGAAGCCTCCGGTCTCTATCACTACGCTCTTTATCCCTGCCTTCCCGCAGGCCGTCATCGTTGCCGGGATGGTGTCGGCAGGGATAAGAAGGACGGCGAGGTCCGGCGCTGTCCCGATCTCTTCCACGCTCCGGTAGATCGGTCGGTCTCCTATGCGTCCCCCGTTCTTGCCTACCAGATAGACCTCTCCCTTGAATCCGTAAAGGTCGTTGTTCAAGGGGATAATCCCGGCCAGGTTGTCGGGGTTCTGCGAGGCGCCGAAGATCACGACCCTGTCCGGGATAAAAAATTGTTTGAGGTCACGGGGAGCCATACGTCCTTGCCCTTGTCATCCTTTCCCTTGCTTCAACCGAAAGATCACAGCAGCACCTCTGCTATGGAGAGATATCGTTCCTTCGCATGCCGGAGATGGACGCTGATCTCTTCCTTTAATTTCTCCACGTCCTTTTCTATGATAGCGTTGACTATCCTTCTGTGGTCCTCCAATGCCTCCGCCGGGCCCAGCCGGGAGGCCACGGCCATGGCAAGGAGCCATCTGATCCTGTCGATCAATTGAAAAATAAGCTCGACAAACGCCTCTGAATCCGTTGCGCTGTAAAGAAGCTTGTGAAATTCAGTGTTTGATTCGGCCACTCCCCGGATATCATTCATCTCGGAGAGCCTCACCGAGCCTGCAAGGACCGCTTCGAGCTTTCTCACGGTCTCCGGCGTAGCCCTTTCTATGATCAGGGGCGCCGCAAAGAGCTCAAGCGCCTCCCGCAATGCGTAGTAATCCTCAGCCTCTTTCCGGGTAAGCTTCCGGACCACATATCCTATGTTCGCCCGGCATTCTACCAGCTTCTCATGTTCCAGCATGAGCAGCGCCTCTCTCACCGGGGTCCTTCCCATGCCCATTTCTTTGGCAATAGTATTCTCGCGCAGCACATCGCCGGGCCTGAATTCAAACGTGATGATCTTATTCTTGATATTTTCGTGGGCCTTGTGGCGGAGACTAATGTTCATGGGTCCTCCCATGTGTATTAAGTCCTATGATTGGCATCAGTAATTGATATGTTAACTGATATATCAGTTAACATATCACATGTCAAGTCTTTTTTTGAAGATTTTCTAAGGATTTTTTACTAAAAGAACGGCCTTCTGAATGCAGAGGCCCTTATTTCCGGTCAACGCATTACTACGGCGTGCACCTCTGCCTTTTCTCTTATTGCAGCGTATCCACGATCGATGAACCTTGCGGGCTGCAGGTACGGGTCGCCTGTCAATCTATTCGCCAGCCTTTCCTTATGAGGCAGGCCTCTGTTTCGTCACAGGCCCTGGTGCCCTTCCGGGCTGCCTCATGCTCCGCAACGGCCTGACAATACTGCTTATCGCGATTGAAATCGGCGGCGCTCTTGCCCGGCTGGGTGTAATAATGCACACAACCGGCCAAAAGGATGATCGGAAACAACATCAGCAGGACTTTTTTCATTCCTCCTGTGAAGCCTTTCTGATTGCAGCTTCCATCGGACCTTTCGATATCGCACACCGCCATCCGCCGCACCTTCCCGCTCCCGGAGCTTGCGCAATTATTGGTTCATCGGTACGGTCTTTGTCGTCACTATTGTATCGTTGACAAGGTTCCGGATATCGCACTTTATATAATTTACCCCGGTCTTCCAGCCTGCCTCTCGAGGTGTCTCAAAACTGCTGGTAGAGCTGCCCGGCAATCTTACCGGCATTCCGCCCAGGCCGCCGGTCGTCGGTCCGTTCTGCTCGGCCATCTTATAGCATTGCCTGCCCAGGAAGCACTGCGCTGCCGCGCCGTTGTTCCTGATATGTACCTTGTACCCCGCATCGGTGGCATCGATCCCCGTGATCTCTACGTTCGGCGAGGGCAGCGCCGTGAGGGTTATTTCATGCTCCTTGTAGACGGTGTGGGCGCGCTTTACGGACAATTTTAATTTCCGTGCGTGCTTCCTCCTCTCCCATTGGCCTTTGAGCGACTTCTGCTCGTTTTTCGCGAGCTGCACCGATTGGGCAGGCCCTACCGAATGCCACTGCCCCGACTGGGCATCGAACTGAAATACCTCGACGGCAAAGGCGAGGTCGCCATTGTTCGGGTTGACTATGGCCGCATTCCACTCACCGATGCATTGCGGCTGCGGGTCCTGCACCGAGAGGCTCGCGACCTTGATACTTCCGAGCATCTTTCCCGTCAATACGGCGCGCGTTGCGGCCGGGTCCGTCTTTGTCTGCGGAATATCTTTTTTCAGGATCTTTCCGACCGGCTGCTGCGCGAGGATCATCTGCGCAAAACCAAGCAGCATGAACATGGTCAAGGTAATAACAGCCATTACTCTTGCAACAGAACGAGCGTGCATATTTGTGTTCCTCCTTTAGTTGAAGCTTTTCACACTTTTATCACATGCCATTCATCAAAGTCAATGAGCCGCGTCACAATGGATGGCAGGAATGTCCTCGTCGTGGCAAGACAATGTGGAAGGGAGGTGAATAAAAATCTAAAAAATTATGTTCTCTTTTTTCTTGCGGAAGGTGTTTTCCATATCGATCAGCCTTTCGCCGAATTCCACGGCGTGCCTTCTCATTGCCTCTAAGGCCTGATCGGGATTGCCTGCGAGGACCGCCTCGACGACCTCGTCGTGCATCCCTGCCGGGTGCAGAAATGGTGTTTCTGGCTCTACTGCCTGGATGGCCTGCCTGGTCATGGCCATTAAAGACCGTTCGAGGGCCTCAAAAAAACTATTTCCGCACATCTCGGCCAGGATATGATGGACCATCGTCTTTATGTCGATGTCCTCTGCAAAGCTCCGGATAGGCAGGGCTTCGCGTCCGAGGGCTTCTTTGAGGCGTCCGGCGCTTTCCTCATCCTTATGCAGGGCAGCGAGTCTCGCTATTTCGGGCTCAAGGAGAACCCTCATCTGGACAAGCTCCGGGATAGAGATCTTTTCGGACAGGAACAGGTCTACGAAGGCATTGCTTAAGTGCTCAAAGGTGAGCTCGGTGACGAACGTCCCCCCTGTCACTCCCTGTCGGGTCATGATGAACCCTTTGTTCTCCAGCGCCCGCAGGGACTCGCGGATGGCAATGCGGCTTACTTTGAACTGTTCCGCCAGCTCACGCTCTGAAGGCAGCTTGTCCCCTGCCTTGAAATAGCCGAGCAGGATAGACTTTTTCAACTGGTCTAACACCTCATCGGATATCCTTGACTGCCTAACAGGCTTAAAGCTTTGCATTTTCGCGTTCATATACGTGTCAATTAATAAAATAACAACGATATATAGTAACAATACACCAAGGCGACATGTCTTTCAAGAATATTCTATAATTATTTTACTTGACAATTTATTTTAATGTTTGTAAATATTATACCATTCAATATACAAGTAAACATGTAGTGCCGCATCACTGGTGTTGGGTTGTAGGGAATTCTTAAAAGGGGCGTTATTATGAATCTTGCTCATAATCTGGAACTTTCGGCCTTCTTTTTCCCTGACCGCCCTGCCCTCCGCCAAAACGGTCATCAACTTACCTATGGAGAATTAAATGACCAAGCGGGCAGGGTAGCAACGGGCCTCATCAAGATGGGCATTAAGCCCGGCGACCACGTAGGCCTCTGCGCGCCTAACTCCATCGAATGGGTCACGTTCTATTTTGGCGTCCTGAAGGTTGGGGCAACAGCGGTCACGCTGTCCGGGGCACTCACCGGCGACGAGCTTACCACCCTTGTGAATCATGCGAAACCGCGGATCATCTTCACCGCTGAGACCAAGCTGAAGGACCTGGAGGGCCTGAGAGGATCCGGGGGGCTTGAGCAGGTGATCTGCCGGGACGGCGACATGGACCTTGAGCACCTTATCAAAACAGGCTCCGTGCCGTTCAAGGCAACAGAGAGAGACCGGGGAGATACCGCTGCAATCCTTTACACGGGCGGCACCACGGGCATTCCGAAGGGTGTCATGCTCAGCCATGAGGGCATGATCTTTTCAAGCCACAGCATCGCGGGCTATGAAAGGTCCACCCAGAACGACCTTTCCCTCTGCTTCCTCCCTTTCAATCACGTCTTCGGACAGATCCACATCATGAATACCTCGATCCACTGTGCCGGCTGCCTGGAGCTTCTCCCGGCCTTTGACATGGATCAGGTCCTGGAATTAATGGAGCAAGGGCGGGTAACAAAGTTCTTTGCCGTTCCCACCGTCTTTATCCGCCTCCTGAGGCAGAAAGACCTCGAAAAGAGGCTCGGGCAGCTCCGATACTGCTTTTCGGCAGCGGCCAGCCTGGCAAAAGAGATCGTCAGGGAATGGAAGGAGCGGACCGGCATAACGATCTCGGAATCCTACGGGATGACAGAGGTAATGCCCGTGACCTTCAACCATTATTATCCGGAAAGGCACGTTATCGGATCTGTAGGACATCCCATACCAGGGGTTGAGGTCCAGATCAGGGACCTCTCGGGCAACATATTGGAAGAAGGCCAGGATGGGGAGATCTGCATCCGTGGACGAAATGTCATGAATGCCTATCTTGAGAACCCGGAGGCTACGCGAGAGGCTTTGCTGGAGAATGGCTGGCTCTGTTCCGGCGATATCGGATACATCGATCCTGATGGGTACCTCTTCATCGTAGATCGTCTGAAGGACCTCATCATCACGGGCGGCGAGAACGTATATCCCCGTGAGGTCGAGGAGGTCCTCTACGCGTGGCCTGAAGTGGAGGAGTGCGCCATCGTAGGGCTCCCGGACAAGGAGTGGGGCGAACGCGTCTGTGCGTGCGTAGTGCCGAAGGCCGGAAACACGCTTTCAATGGCTGAGCTAAAAGACTTTCTGAAAAACCATCTCTCCGGTTTCAAGATACCCAAAGAGTATATTGTGAAGGACGAACTGCCGAAGAGCCCCACCGGCAAGATATTGAAGAGGGAGATAAGAAAACAGTTGCTTGAGGCTGACAAGCGATAAAGGAGATGCTTTCATTAAATAATGACCAAAGGAGGGTCTGTTATGAGAAAACATTGTGTAATCTGGTGCATCACGTGTGTAGTGGCGGTCTTTTTTCTTTCATCAGCGATTCCGGCGTCCGCGCAGGAAAAGGTGGTCAAGCTGCGGTACTCAAATTTCTTCCCGCCTGTCCATCCTATCAGCAAACTGGCCGAGGAATGGATCAAAGAGGTCGAGAAGAGGACCAATGGCCGTGTGAAGGTCTCCTATTTCCCCGGCAATACGCTTGCCCCGCCCGGACAGGCCTATGACGCGGTCGTGAAGGGGATCGCCGATATGGCGCAGAACCTCCTGGCATATTCGCCCGGCAGGCTTCCGCTGAGCGAGGTTCTCCAGCAGCCGCTCGGCTATGCAAGCGGCTACCAGGGAACAAAGCTGGCAAACGAGTATTATAAAAAATTTAAGCCGAAAGAGTTTGACGATGTCAAAGTGATGTACCTTCACGGTGTTGCCCCCGGCACATTCCATACGAAGAAAGAGATCAAATCCTTTGACGACATAAAGGGCCTCAGGATCAAGGCCAATGCAGAGAACGCCGAAATCGTCAAGGTGCTCGGCGGAGCCCCTGTTACCATGCCTATTACGGAGACTTACGACGCCCTCCAGAAGGGCCTTGCCGAAGGCATCCTCCTTCCCAACGAGGCCCTGAAGGGCTGGCGGTTCGCGGAGGTTGTAAAATCAAGCCTCGACAGCAACGCGGTCTCCTATTTAACATCTATGTACGTAATTATGAATAAGAACAAATGGAACCAGATCTCGAAAGAAGATCAGGCAACCATCGAGAAGATCAACGAAGAGTGGATCGAAAAGCAGGGCAACCTGTGGAACAAGCTGGACAAGGAAGGAAAGGAGTACGCCATCCAGAAGGGCGTCAAGTTCGTAAAGGTGTCCAAAGATGAAGAGGCAAAGGTCGTCGCAAAGATGAAGCCGATCCTCGATGAATATGTGAAGGCAATGAAGTCGAAGAATCTGCCCGGCGATCAGGCATTGAAGTTTTGCCTGGACTATATTAAAGCGCATCAATAACCCTCACAACCCCCCAATTTCCCTATCCCCCGGCGGCATCGGGGGTAGGGAAACATTAAGGAGGAAGAATGAAACGTTTCTTGGGCGCTGTTCTCAGGATAGATATAACTTTCCATGCTATTGCCGGCTCGGTCCTGGCCTTCATGATGGTCGTTACCTTTCTTGACATAATAATGAGAAACCTGGGGAGACCGATCGTGGGAAGCATGGAGATCATCTCTTTCTGCGGTTCGGTGGTGGTAGGCTTCGCGATCCCTTACACGTCATGGAAGAAGGCGCACGTTTACGTAGACTTTCTCCTGGTAAAGCTTAGCCCCGGCAACCGAAGGATCATGGAGATCATCACGAGGTGCATGGGCATCGCCCTGTTTGCCTTTATCGGATATAATTTTATTCTCTATGGTTTTGACCTCATCAAGACCAAGGAGGTCAGCCCGAGCTTCAAGCTTCCTTACTATCCGATCCCCTTTGGGTTGAGCCTCAGCTGCTTTCTCCAATGCCTCACGCTTATCGCCGATCTTTTAAAAACAGTTCAGGGAGGTAAAAATGAGTGAGGTTGCGGTAGGTTTTATAGGGCTCGCCGTTCTTTTAGGCCTCTTCCTCACGGGCATTGAGCTCTCCTTTTGCATGACCATAGTGGGCTTCATAGGATTTGCCTACCTTAATTCTTTTTCCGCCGCCTGTAATCTCGTCGTGAAGGATTTCTTCGATACCTTTACTTCCTATGGCTATACGGTTATCCCACTCTTTGTGCTCATGGGGCAGATCGCCTCAAATTCCGATATTGCAAGAAGGCTTTATGCCGCGGCCCATAAATGGGTAGGCCATGTGCCGGGAGGGCTCGCCATGACCACCGTTGCCGGAGCAACGATCTTCAAAGCAATGTGCGGCTCGACGCTCGCCACTGTTGCCACCTTTTCCGGCATCGCCATCCCGGAGATGGACCGCTACGGTTACGACAAGAGGCTTTCCGCTGGTGTCGTGGCGTCAGTGGGTACCATCGGCATGCTTATCCCTCCCAGCATAGTCCTCATCATCTATGGGATCATCGTAGAGCAGTCGATAGGGCGCCTTTTTCTTGCCGGGATAGTCCCCGGCCTCATCATCTCGCTCTTTTTCATGTGCGTCGTCTACGCATGGGTTACCATCAAGCCTGCAATCGCACCGCGGGCTGAAAAAGAGTCGTGGGGCGCGAGATGGCGCGTGTTGCCCGATTTCCTCTGGGTGGCGGTCATCTTTGTTGTAGTGATCGGCGGCCTTATGACGGGCAAGTTCAGCCCCACAGAGGCCGGAACGATCGGAACCATTGCAGTTCTCGTTCTGGCCGCTGTCAAGAAACAGGCAGGCCCGAAGATCCTCGTGAAATCATGGGATGAGTCGTTGAGAACAGCGGTAATGACGCTTCTGCTCATTGCCGGATCCGTTGTGCTGGGCCACTTCCTGGCCATTACGGAGATCCCCTTCATGGCAGCCGATTGGGTTACCGGGCTGCCCCTTCCCCGCTGGCTGATCATGGTGTTTATCATTATCGTATATCTGATCGGCGGATCGTTTATCGATGACCTTGCCTTTATGATCCTTGCCACTCCCATCTTTTACCCTGCCGTCATAAAACTGGGATACGACCCCATCTGGTTCGGCATCATGATCGGCATTACCATCATGATCGGCGTGATCATCCCTCCCGTGGCCATCTGCGTATTCATTGTCAAAAATATCACCGGCATCCCCTTCAACATCATTTACAAGGGTGTGCTGCCCTTCCTGCTGAGCCTTATTGCGTGCGCATTGCTGCTCTTTCTTTTCCCCGATATCGCTACCTTTCTGCCCGATCTTTTTATGGGAAAATAGACAACGTCAGAGGGCGGCCCAGCACTTTTGCCCTTCCCTCAGGCGTCAGGACGGGGATCAACCATCCGGCGACCTCTTCGAACGGTACGTCGCCGTAGCTGCCCCGGAACAGGACATATTCTATGTGCGGGCGCCCGTCTTTGGTGCGGGGATGGAACAGGGCGTCCTTTTGCCCGTCAAATTCCACGGGGACAATAAAATCTCTGCATGTACCGATATCGAACGCGGGGTTCGCCTTTACCCATCTCCCGCCAAGATACAATTCCGCAAAGCCATGATCGGGCAGCTCATTTCCCTCGAGAAGATCTGAAAGCTTCCGGGGGAGGAGATGGTTCCTGATAACGGCGAACCGCAAACGCGCCGGTATCTGCGCCGCTCTTGACAGCGCTGCGAGAAGGACGGCCTTCTGTATGCAGAAGCCCTCCCTGCCTGCCAGGGTATTGCTGGCCCTGAAATGCTCCGGAAGGAAGCGCGGCATGAATGCATTGTAGCGTATCTGGTCGCGGACAAAATAGAAGAGCGCTACGGCCTTTTCCGGGTATGTTGGGTGCCTGCCCGACAACTCTTCCGCCTTCTCCCTTATTGCAGGGTGATCCGAATCGATGAGCCCGGTGGCCCGCAGGTATTTTCGCATCTGTTCTGTCTTCATAGCCGGCGACCTCTATGCGCCTTTAACAGTCTACGTCAAAAAACAACAAAAAATCAAAGAACAACTCGCTCCTGTTTTTATTATTCATTTATCCCATTAATGTTAAATAATATATGAATATAATCTATTTGCGTATGCAGGGCTTATCGTTTATAATGGCGCAATGGAACCGCTTGACCTCAGAGGAAAGACATGCCCCATGCCGGTTATCGAAACAAAAAGGTTTCTCGAAGGAACAGGCGCAAAGGAAATTCAGGTGCTTGTCGATAACCCGACATCCTGCGAGAACGTGAAAAGGTTTCTTGAAAACGCCGGCTTTACGGTAAGCATTGAGAAGAAGGGCGACGATTTTCTCCTTTCGGGCTTAAGAGAAAAAGAGGCAGGCAGCGCAGCTTCGCCGGCCGGGAAAAAGGTGCTCGTATACATCGACGGCACAACCATGGGGAGAGGCAACGACGACCTGGGCGCGATACTGATGCGTTCCTTCCTCAACACACTCAAGGAGCTCGACCCGAAGCCATGGAGGGTCATCTTTGTCAATACCGGGGTCTATCTCGCGGTCGACAGCTCGGATTATATCAACATCCTGAAAGAGATAGAATCTCTCGGGACAGAGATACTCGCCTGCGGAACTTGCCTCGACTTCTTCAATGTGAAAGCGCGGCTCGCAGTCGGGAAGATCAGCAACATGTTCGACATCGCGTCCTCTTTCCTTGCCGCAACCCACGTCATTAAGCCTTAATTAATCCCTAAACACAACAGAGTGCATCAGTGTCAGGCTTTCCTTTAGCAAACCGTCGTGAGGCGAGGAAGCTCGGTCTTTTGCGAAGCAAAAGTTCCGAAGCCGAACGCGAGCGAATGGAGCCGCAGGAGCGGAATGAGCGTGTTTGCGGGGAAAGCCTGACGCTGATGCTCATCCTTAATTAAATTTAATTAAAGAGATTATGTTGCCCCTTTTTCCCAATCGGCCCTTATGAATTCGAGGATCTTCTTTGCCCGTTCCGAAAAGAGATGGATCCCTTCCCAGTTGGGCCGTAAGAGGATCTTCTGCATGAAGAGCCCGTCCTCGCCGAACCACTGGGGGAATACGCCGCCGAAGAAGTAGCCGTTCCTTTTCAATAGAGCAACGGCTTCTCCGATCCACGGCCATGACGATCTCAGCCATACCTGGATCACATTCACGTTTCCGCTCAACACCCTGCCCTCCTCGGCAGTGAAAACCTTTTCAAAGTCCTGCCCTGCTTCACTCACCGAAAGGCGGGCCACCTGCGCAAAGTCGAATATCTGCGTCTCGATCCGGGTCTGCCGTTCAGGGGGAAGGCTGCCCTCTGATGCGAAAAAAGACCGCCTGTCGTCAAGGCCGTCGTAGATATATCCCAGATACCCTGCATACATATGGGGGATATAGACGGCATGGGGCTTTGGGACAACGGTGATGAACATAAGGAGCGTCGACACCCGCCCCGACGCGCTCTTCTCCTTCTCGTACGCCTCGGCAGGCATCAGGTCGACCTCAATGGCCGTCTCCACGAAAGGCAGGTTGGCAAGGGCGGCCTTCTGGATATATACGTGATTGCAGACGGGCTCCCCGAAAAAGACCTTTATGTCCGGCAGATCCCTCATCACCTCTTTGACAAACCGAAAGATCATGCCCATAATGCCCGCGTTCCTGTAATCCATTGCAACGGCCCCGTTTCCCTTCTCGTACACCCCTTTGTCGGGCGCTGCCCGGAAAAATGAGCTGTATCCCACGACCCTGTTCTCAGGCGTACGGACAACGACCGGGATGTTGTCCCGGTTCTCATATGCGGCGATCAACCGGTCGGGCTCATAGACTATCCTTGCCGGATAGCTGTCTCCATACACCTCGGCGAAAAGCCTCGCCACGCCTTCCGCATCCTCCCGCCGGAAAAAACCGACGGTCAATTCCTTATTTTCCATATCAACCCTCTTCGCTCCTTCAAAGATCTTCGCCTGCACATCATTCTTCACCCTCTTTTTAGTGTACCATTTTTCTGCCTTTGCAGGCAATGACCCGCAGGGCTGCAAAAATCAACCTGCCTTTTTTATTGACATGTTCCCCTTTTTCCTGTAGTTCTATATATAGAACTTAGGTTCTTATGATAAAACCTTATGGATAATAAAGCGAAGGACAAGAAAAAGGGCGCTCATGAACGGTATGTGTCGCCTGCCGTAGAGCAGGCATCGCTCATCCTTTTTAGCCTCGCCGGGGCCCGGTCCACCTATATGAGCCTCACGGAGATCTGCGCCAGCGTGGGAATCCACAAGAGCAAAGCCTTTACCATCCTGGAAACGCTGCAGAGATTCGGGCTTGTCAGAAAGAATACCGATGCCAGGGGCTATGCCCTTGGCCCTGGCCTCATCTCTCTTTCCCGGAAGGTCCTCGATGATCTAAACGCCCCGATCCTTGCAGAGCCGATCCTGGAGGGACTCGCAAAAAAGACCGGGACTACGGCGGCCCTGGGATTGATAGCCGACCGCAACGTATTCGTTGCCGCCAAGCGTGAGGGCGGGGGGTCGATCGTGGTCACAATGCGGGTCGGGCACCGCTTCCCCCTTACCTATGGCTGCCACGGCAAGGCAATAGCGGCCTTCCTTCCCGAAAAGGAGCTTGCAGTCCTGCTGAAGGATAAAAAGCTCTATTTTCAGGGGGACCCTGCGAAGCTTGATAAAGATAAGACCATAAAAGATATAGAACGATGCCGCAAGGACTGGTTTGCCGAAGACTTAGAGGAAACCGCCCCGGGGCTCAATGCGGTGGCATCGCCGGTGCTCGGCCCCAACGGCCGTCCAACGGGATACATCGTCTTGCTGGGCCTCGCCTCTGCGGATATGGCCCATCGATACGGGCCTCTGGTCGCCGAGGCAGGAAAGGCCCTTTCGCGAAAGCTGGGCGCGAACATTGACGGTGAACTTGACTGCCCTGCAAGACCGCAAAAAGTAAAGAAGGAGGAAAAGATATGGCGGTAAAGAAAAAAAGCCAAAAAAGGGAGCCTGCCCGCAACGCCCGGACTATTCACCTTGCGGTGAACGGACAGGCTTATTCGCTCAACGTCGGCAGCAAGCCCGGTGAGGTTGAGACGTGCCACACGCTGTCCCACACGCTCAGAGAAACGCTCGGATTTACGGGCACAAAGATATCCTGCGACAGCGGCGCCTGCGGCGCCTGTACGGTAATAATGGACGGCAAGGCCATCCTTTCATGCAAGACCCTGACCGTTGAGTGTGACGGGAAAAACATTACCACCATCGAAGGGCTGAGAGACGCCAACACCGGCGAGCTCGACCCCCTGCAGCAGGCCTTTATTGACAACACTGCCTTTCAATGCGGCTTCTGCACGCCGGGCATGATAATGACATCAAAGGCGCTGTTAAGCGGGAACCCCCACCCCACCGAGGAAGAGGTGAAGGAAGCGCTTTCGGGCAACTTCTGCCGGTGCGTGAGCCACTACCAGGTGGTACGGGCCGTCATGTCCGTTGCAGACAAAGGGAGGCAATAATGGCCGAGGCATACCGATACATAGGAAAACCGATCCCCAGAAGAGACGCCGTCGATATCGTCACCGGGGCCGCAGAGTACATGGACGACAGGAAATTTCCGGGCCTTCTCCACGGAAAGGTGCTGAGAAGCCCTTACGCCCATGCGCGCATCACAAAGATCGACAAGGGCAGGGCCTTGGCCCTGCCGGGAGTAAAGGCGATCCTCACATGGCAGGACATCCCCGATTACCGTGGAGGCACGCCGCGAAACGTCCGGATCCTTGACGGCAAAGCCAGGTACGTGGGAGATGCCGTCGCCCTCGTTGCCGCCGATACGGAAGAGATCGCAGAGGAGGCCCTTGAGCTCATCGATGTGGAGTACGAGGTCCTGCCGGCCGTCTTCGATATCGATTCAGCCCTGAAGCCCGGTGCGCCCGCCGTATACGACGAATACCCCGATAATATCCTGCCGGGCGGCACGATCATCTACGGGCCCAACTGCCTGAAGGGCGTCGTGAGGGGCGATGTGGAGAAGGGGTTCGCGGAGGCAGACGTCATCGCCGAAGGGACCTTCGGATATGAGAACATACCCAACGCCATACCGCCGGAATCGGTCGGGGCGGTCGCTCAATGGCAGGGCCCGGACAAGGTAACCGTCTGGGGGACCAGCCAGGCGCCCTATATGGATAAAGTAACGCTTTTCCACGTCTTCAACAGGAAGGTAGATATAAGAAGCATCGGCTCCCACGTCGGCGGCGGGTTTGGAACAAAGATCCAATGCTGGCAGGTCGAGGCCTACGCAGTCCTCCTCAGCAAGGCTACGAAGCGGCCGGTAAAGGTCGTCTTCACAAAGGAAGAGCACATAGCCTCCTTTGTCCTGCGGCTCGGTTCCCGCATCCACGCGAGGGTGGGGATGAAAAGGGACGGGACCTTAACGGCCATACAGGGAACGTGGTACGTGGACACAGGGTACTACTCATTTACGACGCAGGCCCAGGTAGCCATAGGATCAGGAGAGCTCATGATCATGGCCCAGTGCCCCAACTGGGACCTGAAGAACCATATAGTAGTGACGAACAGGAACGCCTCGGGCTCCATGAGGGGGTTCGGCGGGCAGGAATTGAAGTGCTCCTTCATCCCCCTTCTCAGCCTTGCCATGGAAAAGGCAGGGCTCGACCCTTTTGAGGTGCTCAAGAAGAACTTTGTCAAGCCCGGCGGGGGATACTACTGGCGGGACGGGGAGTTCTACAACTTCCGGGGGATCGATTTTTCCAAGGCCATGGATAAGGGCGCCGAAACCTTCGGCTGGAAGGAGAAATGGAGGGGATGGCTGAAGCCGACGTCAGTGAACGGCGCAAAGCGGCGGGGCATCGGCATCGGGGTCCATGGAAATGCCGACATCGGCGAAGACGCTTCGGAGGCCTATGTGCAGCTCGGCTATAACGGAACCGCCACGATCTTCCTCTGCGTGGCCGAACACGGCACCGGCCAGAAGAGCAACTATGTCAAGATGGCCGCCGAGGTGCTCCAGATACCGCCGGAGCGCATCTCCATGACGCCGGCCGATACACTGGTAACCCCTTTCGAGTTCGGGCCGGTTGGCTCCAGGGGGACCTATGCCATCGGGAGCGCTGTTATCAACGCCGCCGAGAACGCAAGGCGGCAGCTCCTCGAAATGGCAGCGCCGAAGATGGGCGTTCCTGCCGATGAGCTCGATACTGCCGACGGGGTGATCTTCGTAAAACATGACCGGACAAAAAACATGAAGTGGAGAATGATGGGGAACGACCGCACCATCCTTGGGTACGGACGCTTCGAGCCCGATTTCACCATGTGCAACATGATGATGAGCTTTGTGGAGGTCGAGATCGATACAGAGACAGGAAAGGTAGACCTCATACGCGTGGTAAATGCAACCGATGTAGGCAAGATCATAGATCCCCAGGGCCTCGAAGGCCAGCTCAATGCGTGCTTCGGCACCGCCGGCATTGACAGCGCGATCTTCGAAGAGACGATCCTGGACCGCCGGACAGGGCATATTGTGAACGCTAACATGATCGACTACAAGTGGCGCACATTCAACGAATTACCCGTGATCGACCACGTAGTCCTGGAGACGCCCTTCCCCAGCCATCGCTTCCATGCCGTAGGCGTGGGAGAGATCGCCACGTCACCGGGGCCTTCTGCGGTGCTCATGGCCGTTTCCAATGCGGTCGGCACCTGGATGCACGAGTACCCCATGACGCCGGACAGGGTGCTTAAGGCACTTGGAAAGATCGGCGCGAAAGGTTCACGGAAAGGAGGCGCGAAATGAAGCCGTTCAAACACTATAATGCCCGATCGGTCAGAGAAGCAACCAGGCTTCTTGCAAAATACAACGGAAAGGCAAAGGCCAATGCAGGCGGCACCGACCTCCTCGATGTCATGAAGGACAAATATCTGCCCGGCTACCCGGAGGCGGTTGTCAATATCAAGACGATCAGCGGCCTGGAGTACATCAAAACAGACAAGAAGGGCCTCAGGATAGGGGCGCTTACGAAGCTCGCCGACATCGCAGGCTCACCGGAGATAAAGGAAGGTTACGGACTTCTCGCAGAAGCGGCACATTCCGTCGCCAGCCCCCACGTGAGGAACATGGCGACCCTTGGAGGGAACCTTGCGCAGGACGTGCGCTGCTGGTACTACCGGTATCCGCAGCAGATCGGGGGACCCATTGTCTGTCTCCGTAAAGGCGGCACGACCTGCAGCGCCCTCGTGGGCGATAACCGCTACCACTCGCTTTTCGGCGCCGCCCCTCTTGACGAGTATCCCTGCTCGAGCCATTGTCCGGCCAACGCCGACATACCCGGGTACTTAACAAGCGTCAGGAAAGGCGACCTTGCAGAAGCGGCGCGGATACTCCTGGAACACAACCCTATTCCCTCCGTCACGGGCCGTATCTGCCCCGTCTTCTGTGAGCCCAGGTGCAATCGCCGCGAGCTCGATCAGCCTGTGGCGATCCAATGCGTGGAGCGCGCCGTCGGGGACTATGCCCTGGAAAACGCAGATCAGTTCTACGCTCCGCCCGCGAAAGAATCCGGCAAGAAGGTCGCCGTTATAGGCTCAGGGCCCGCAGGGCTCGCTGCAGCCTTCTACCTGCGGCGCAGCGGCCACAAGGTAACTGTCTACGAAAAACTGCGGGAAGCGGGCGGCATGCTCCTGTACAGCATACCCCCTTATCGCCTGCCGAAGGATGTGGTAAGGAGACAGGTCCGGGCCCTTAAAAATATGGGCGTCGTCTTCAAGACGGGGGTTGACGTGGGCAAAGACGTAGCCCTCAACGAGATCAAAAAACGTTTTGATGCAATTTTTGCAGCAGGAGGAACCTGGAGGAGCCTGAAGCTCGGCGTGCCGGGCGAAGGCGCCAGGGGCGTGCACTATGCGCTGGACTACCTGAAAAAGATCAATTCCGGAAAAAAGGTTTCTCTCGGCAGCACAGTGATCGTCATCGGCGGAGGGAGCGTGGCCATCGATGCCGCCAGGACCGCCAGGAGGCTTGGCGCCGCGGACGTACGAGTGGTCTGCCTTGAGTGCCTCGATCCTGCCTCCAAAGACAGGATGCTTGCCCTTGACGAGGAGATCAAGGCAGCTGTTGAAGAAGGGATTGCCATCCACCCCTCACTGGGGGTGACGAATATCGCGACGAAAGGCGGCAGGGCCTCCGGCATTAAGACCGTTGCATGCGTCTCGGTCCGCGAGCCCGACGGCGCCTTCAATCCTCAGTATGACACCACGTGCGCAGCCTTAAGCCTCGAGGCGGAGAGCATCATTATCGCCATCGGCCAGGCCGTTGAGCCCTCTCTCGCCGCAGCCTTCCGCAAAGGCGGGAAGACCGTATTTGCCGGCGGCGACATGGTCTCTGGCCCGTCAACGGTCATCCAGGCGGTGGCATCGGCACGGGAAGCGGTAAAGAAAATGGGGTCCGTTCTCGGGAGGCCTGTGCGATCCGCTGCAAGGGCCGCTGCTGAAAACGGTTTCGCCGAATCTTCGTTCCGGGAGATCCCCAGGGCACAGGTGCGCGAACTTGCGCCATCCCTTCGGATCAAGGGAATTGATATGGAGGATATTCAGGGCCTCGGCGCAGACGAGGTGGAGCAAGAGGCCCAACGATGCTTCAACTGCGGCTGCCTTGCCGTCGGGCCATCCGATGTGGGCACAGCCCTCGTTGCGCTGAACGCCCGGATCGTTACATCGAAAAGGACGGTCGCCGCGCAGGACTTCTTCAGCGCGAACGCGATGCGCTCCACCATACTCGATGCCGACGAGCTGATAAAAGAGGTCCTGGTACCCAGGCCCGCTGAAGGGACACGGCAGAGATACGACAAATTTACGCTGAGAAAACCCATCGATTTTGCCATTGTGAGCGTGGCATCGGTGATGGCCGTCGATGGCGGGGTCTGCAAAGATGCCCGTATCGTTCTGGGCGGGGTAGCCCCCGAGCCGGTCAGGGCGAAGAGGGCGGAGGACGTCATCAAAGGACAGTCGATTGACGGAAAGACAGCGGCTGAGGCGGCAGAAGCGGCCCTGGAGGGCGCCATGCCGCTTTCTATGAACGAATACAAGGCGGAGATCGCCAAGGCCCTTGTAAGAAGGGCAATACTGGCCTGAAGGAACGCAATGGGCGCAGCAGGCCAGGGACAGTATCGTAAAGACCTCAAAGGAGCGTAACCATGATCATGGAGTTTAACGGCATTCACCCAAAGATAGACCCGACGGCATTCATCGCCGACAATGCCATGGTGATCGGCGACGTAGAGATAGGGCCGGGCGCGAATATCTGGTTCTACAGCATAGTCCGCGGCGACACGCACTACATCCGTATCGGCGCGAACTGCAATATCCAGGATGCGTGCGTTCTCCATATTGCAAGAGACCTTCATCCATTGATCCTCGAGGAGGGCGTCGTGCTCGGCCACCGCGCCGTCGTCCACGGATGTAATATCGGAAGGGGATCTCTCATCGGGATCGGCGCCATCGTGCTGAACAGAGCTGAGATCGGCGAAGAATCGATTGTCGGCGCAGGATCTGTGGTGTCTCCAGGAACGGTTATTCCGCCGCGCTCGCTTGCCGTCGGAATCCCCGCAAAGGTAGTGCGCGCCCTCACCGACGACGATGTCCGCATGGCCCGGGAAACCGCCGCCGAATACCGCGAGCTCGCGGAGGCCTACGCGAAGGGGAGGTGAAAGGAAAAATACCGTCAAGGTTGAACCCTCCTCCTGTTGTTCCTCTCTTCGAGACAAAACTGAACATCTACGTTATGCAGGAGGTTCTCTATGAGTCCGCGATCGAAAAAGGAATAGTGCGACACGGTATCGCCAGGGCTTCTATGAACTCTCTCTGGAAACTATCTTCCATTGCCAGTTCGACATGAGTTGCCATGTGTGCCACTCTGGCAGCCTCTTCACGCTTCTCTTTGTCTATCAGCGCAAGATATGCTCCGTGCCCCGCTGCATTTCCCACCATAGTGATGTTTGCCGGTTCACACCACGGAAAAAGACCTATGGTAAGAGCGCTGTCTTTATCGATATGCATGCCAAAGGCTCCGGATATAGTTATCCTGTGTACGGCACCGATCTTTAGATGATTCATGAGCACCCTGCACCCACCGTATAGCGCAGCCTTTGCAAGCTGTACCTGTCGTATGTCTTTTTGCGTAAACGCAATGTCATTTCCCGTGGCTGATTCATGGCGCCAAACCAACACAAATTCCATCGCACCCGATCTTCCCCTCCTGAGCCGTGGCGTCTTCAATTTTTTCTGAAAACTGCCGTTTGTTTTGATCACCCCTGTTTTAAAAAGATGGGCAACGGTGTCAATGATCCCGGAGCCGCACACACCGGAAGGCAAGATTTTACATCTTCCTTGCCCTCTCACCCATCCTTTATTTCCGATCACAACGTAATCGACTTCCAGGGTGTCCGGGTGGATGCGTACCTTTTCTATGGCCCCCGGCGCAGCCCGCATGCCACAGGAGATATGTGCTCCCTCGAGGGCTGGGCCGGTGGCACAGGAACAAGAAAGGAGGGTTTCCCTGTTCCCAAGGACTACTTCACCATTTGTCCCTACGTCTATGGTAAGGGACAGGTCATCTCTGTTGTAAGGTTCTTCGGATATGAGGACTCCCACATTGTCGGCGCCGATGAAACCTGCCTCAACGGGAAGCACGTGGACGTACGCAGAGGGATTGATTAAAATACCCAACTTATGTGCCTTTACGTTGACCGATTCTCTTATCGTCGGCTCAAAAGGCCAGAGCCCGAGACTGTCAGGGGCCATGCCGAGAAAGATATGGTGCATCACTGTATTTCCTACAACCGTCATGTCAACGATCTGACCGGGTGAACATCCATTCTGTGTTATCATTTCGTCTATCAAGGCGTTGACGGCCTTTATGAGTTCGTTCCGCATCCTTTTGACCCCTTCAACCGGGTGGGCAACCGAGTATTCAATGCGGGACATGACGTCTGTTCCAAAAAGGACCTGGGGATTCGTGACGGATCCGCTGGCGATGATACCCCCTGTTGACAGGTCACAAAGATAAAGCGCTACGGTAGTGGTTCCGATATCGAGGGCAAGTCCAAGAGGCATGACGGATTCGTCCTGATGCAGGGCTACGATCTCCTTGCCCATCCAGACGAAGGCAACGATCCTGCCCTTATCTTTCGGTGGTTCTTTTTCCAGGCTCTGCATGATCCGGGGATCAACGGTTATGTCGGCCAGACCATGTTGTGCGCGAAGTTTTTCAATGATATACCGGGCGTGGTCTGTTGTATTGATATCGAAAACAATCTGATAACCTTTCACGGCAGGATCGATCGAGGTCGCACGTTTCGTGAATATCTTTTTTGACGCTTTGGAGGTGAGCACATTTTCTCCGGGGAGCAGCACCTTGACATCGCTTGCAATGCGGGCCTTGCACGCCAGCCTGTACCCGAACCCTTTTTCAAGGTTTCTTATGAAATCCGATTCTTCATGGGTAAAAGGACCGGTCTCGCCTTCCATGACCTGCACCCTGCACTTCCCGCAACTGCCCCTTCCGTTGCACTGTGAGTTGATATAGACGCCTGCCTCACGGGCAATGTCCAGGATAGTGCTCCCCTCTTTTGCAGTGACCTCTTTCGAAGACGGCAGGAACAGGACCTTAAAGCTTTTCATCGTCCCCGCCTTGCCTCTTCCCATTGAGGGTAAAGGGCACAGAGCCTGCCGCTTATTGTCTCCATGGAAAGACCGCACGTTGATCCGAGGATAAGCCCGCCTTCCTTAAACACATCCTCTGCATGCCTTGCCTCTTGCACGATCCGCCTCTCATCCCAGTTCATTATATCAATATGCCCCATGAACGATACCCTGTTTCCGAAGGCCTTTTTCAGGTCATAGAGGCCAAGGCCTGCCTGGGCATCTACGGGATGGATGCAGTCATATCCTGCCCCGATCAGCGGCTCGATGATTGTTCTTGTATCCCCGTCGGAATGAAAAAAGGCATAGAGGTCATTTGACTTTATTATCTCAGCCACCTGCCTGTAACATGGCAGGACAATATCTGTGAAATCGCCCGGAGACAAGAGAAGGCCCTTATTCCCCGCGATGTCATCGGTTAATGCGATCGCGCTCAATTCATTTTTCCCGGCGAGCCTGCATGTTTCTTCAAAATTCTTCAAGACGCCGGAAATGATATTATTCAAGGCTTGTCGATCTTTTTTAAAGCAGGCCATCGCCTGTCGAAATCCATGTTGCCGGATCGCTTGCATAACCGGCCCGTTGATATACCCTACAGTAAAATATTCTCCCAGCCTGCAGTAATCTCCTTTCCTCAGCAGCGATCGGGACCACCTTTCGTTGAGATCAGCCCCGACAACCGAAAGGCCGAGGAGGGACGCGGCAGAGGCCGCCCGCTTTATAAAGTTTCCCTGAGGGTCAGGAAAGTAAACATCGAGAAATTTTCCGGCAAGAAAGAGCTCGCCCCGGGGCAACCGGGATGGGTTTGAGTGTTTAAGCGCCGCCGCTGCGTTTTCCTTTTGATTCACAACCTGGCCCACATGTTCACGGTACTCGTGAGTTCAGCATTGCCTCAATATCAGACCTGTAGTTTTTTGCACAAGGCTTCAAAATCTTTGGCCTCAATATCAAAATTTGTTTCGCTCGGTCTTTTAAAGCCTTCAAAATCCTTATCTTCTTCGGGAACGTTTACAAAAGCAGTATGTATCCCGGCAGCCTGAGCTGCTGTCAGGTCACTTTCATGGGCAGCAACCATCACGGCCTCTGACGGTTTTAGCCCCAGCAGCCCTATTCCCTTCAGGTAAGCCTGCAAAGAGGGTTTATAATATCCTAGAAACTCGCATGACAGGATGCCGTCCCATTGCACCCCGGCTGCCTTAGAGCTGCTGACGATGCTTTCCCAGCTCAAGATAGTGAGCACCACTACAGTATACCTGGTCCTTAGACGGTTGATCGCTTCAGGGGCTCCTGCAAAGGCTTTAAGGTGATGCCAGGTCGATTTTATGAGATACATGCCGTCGATCGCGGTTAAGAGCGGATAGGTTTTTGTTAAATTTTCCAATGCTCTCAGGAGCATGTCGTCCGAATTCATCCATGGCAGGTCCCCATACCTCACCTGGGTGTGTATTTTAAACATCTCTCCCCGCCAGTCATCGGCGAAGGCCCCACCGTCTATGGTACGGCCCATCGTGCCGGCCAATTCCTGAATCTTCTCCCGGACGGTATTTTTCCAATCAAACACAGTACCGCCTACATCAAAAAACAGCCCTTTCACATTGTCCATATGCCCTCCAATGTCTTTGGTCTACCGGCTCCTGTAAAACCCGAAGCAATTCAAGCTCGATGGATTGCATCATCTGTGCTTTTGTTCAATCGTACCAACCCGCATCATTTATGGCTTTTCTCATTACGTATACGTTGTAAGGGGGGCTGTTGGGGGGGATTTCACAGCCGGAGCACATCATGTAGCCGCGCGGCGCGTGTTTCAATTTCGCGATCGTGTCGGTGCATAGCCGGTAAAGGAACTCAGGTGGTCCCTCCAGGATCACCTTCCCGTCTATGTTCCCGATGATAATGCACGTATCTCCGAAATACCGGACGGCAGTTTCGGCATCGATCTCTTCGCCGATGCTGGCCAGCCCCGGGTCCCCCATGGGGACCTGGGCCCAATAAGGAAGGTTTGCGTTCTGTTCGCCGCAGATGTGATAGAGGATATGTTTGACGCCCATATCCAGTATCCTGGCGCTCGATTCCTGAAAATATGGGAGCACAAAACGCTCAAATTGCTTTGGCGATACTATGTAATTGGCAGCAGACGGCTCCCATATTTGCGGGATAACCCGTTCGGCGCCGAACGTTTCTACCCAGTAACGAACTATGTCCACGATATGATCTGTTGCCAAACGGAGAATCTCGTGGACAAGATCCGGCTTTTTCAGCATCCAGCGACAGAGCGTCTCCACTGAACAGATGTTTCCTGCAATGGTAAAATTGCCTCCGCATATAATGGAAACGGGCATCCCGGATCTTTCTTGCAGCTTGGAGAATGCCATGGCCGTCGGGAGACAGCCTGCCTTCTTTACATCGGGCAGCTGAAGGCGGGACACGTCGGCCTCCGACTGCACGGGAAACGTGACGTGTGCCGGCGCCTGCTCGTATTCCCCGGACGGCATCTTTACTGTCCCGCCGAACTCCCATGTTCCGTATGAGGCGTATCCATAGAGAGGGCCCCAATCAAATCCGTACTGCTCCATGGTCTTCAATTGTGCGTCAAAGCTCTTCTCCGCATCGGAATACATCGCAGCAATGGGATAACCCACATTCCTCGCACAGAAACCGGGGATAAAAGGAAAAAGGGGAACCCGGTCAATCGGTTTGCCTGCCAAAAGCGCATAAATGCGCTCGTTGCTGCTCATCACATCCGGTCTCATGGACATGCGATCCCCTCTATTATCTTTTTATTCTAGTACCATCCAAGATCATCGACCGCCTTGGTTATTGCAAAAACGTTGCATGCCGGCGCTGCTATGGGCAATTCGCAGCCTGCCGACAGGATGAATCCCCCTGGGATCTTCTTCCCGCTTTCAAGGTTTGCGCCGGCGAGCTCATAAACCTGCTGCGTGGTTCCGGTTTGAATAACCGCCGGCTCAATATTGCCGCAGATGATATCTTTCGGAAAATATTTCGCAGCAGCCTCAAGGTTGACCTCATGCCCGAAGCTAAGGATGGACGGATGTCTCCAGGGCGAGGTGCTTGCAAGGTGCGGCAGGTTTGCATTCTGATCCCCGCATATATGAAAAAAGAAGCGTTCTATGCCCAGCGCCTTTAACCGTTCGTGGTAAAGCAGGTGATAAGGCAGGGCAAACTTCTCGAACTGCTTCGGCGATATGACCTGGTTTGATTCGCTCGGCGAGCTCATGAACACAAATACATTTTCTGCACCGAAGGCATCCGTCCAGTATTGGAGGACATTAAATGTATGGTCGATCGCCATCTTCATGAGCCTTTCGCATAATTCGGGTTTTTTTATCAACCACTTGCAAAACTGCTGCAGGCCGCAGATGTTTGACGCGACCGTAAAGGGCGAGCGGGATACAAATGTGGCCGGCAGGCCATGTGCCCGCTGAAGCCTCCCATACTCTAATGCTGCCCCGATCATTCCGGTTTTCCCCGGATCAGGCATCGTCAGGGCTTCCACATCGCTATCGGACTTGACGGGGAAGGATTTGATTACCAGTGCGCCCTCGTATTCGCCCTCAGGCAACCGCACATCTCCTCCAAAATCAAGCGTTTCTACAACGGTGTGTCTCACTATCTGCGGGATCGGATCCCAGCCATATTGTTCCGCAGTCCACTGCATTGCGTAAAAATTGTTCTGCGGGTCGTTGTAGGCTACGGTGATAGGCAGACCGGCATTTCTGCAGCAAAACCCGGGCGCGATCATACTGACAGGAACATGATCCGGCTTCCTGTAATCAAAGAGCGCTTTGATCCGCTCTGCGCTATTCATCCGGTCCTGTTTTAATCTCATGATCATATACCCCTTTTACATCACATTTCCGAGGAGATTGGCTGCCTCTTTGACAGCAGCAACAGCGTCAGGAGCGTATGCATCAGCGCCGTATCTTTTCGCGATCTCCTGTGATAAGGGGGCGCCTCCAACTAAAACCTTTACCCCCTGGCTCTGGGCTTTAAGCGACTCTATGATCTTGGGCATGGCGAGCATGCTCGTTGTCATCAGTGCCGACAAGGCTACGATGTCTGCGTTGACCTTCTGTTGTTCCTCTGCAAATTTTGCGATCGCTACGTTGTTGCCCAGGTCATATACATCCCATCCTGCCGCCTCGAACATGATCTTGACAAGGTTCTTGCCTATATCATGGATGTCGCCTTCCACAACACCGAGCAGAAGCTTGCCTTTTTCGGAGGCATTCTCTATCTTCAGGTGCGGTTTAAGAACGCCCAGTCCGGCATTCAGTGCATCAGCGCACAAAAGCAATTCGGGGACGAAATACTCCTGTTTGTTGTAAAGCTCTCCCACTATCTCCATCCCACCCGTCAAGCCTTCCATAACGGCACGGTTCGGGTCTATCCCTTCTTCTAATGCAGACCTGCACAGGCGCTCACAGGCTTCGTCATCATAACCCACCACAGCATCCCTGATCGATGTAAGTATTGCCTGGATCCTTTCATCTGAAGCCATCTTTCCGCCTCCCTTTTTCAGTACATGCCATCCGCTTAACGCCCCGCCTTGTTTCTTTCCTCTCTTCTACGACTGAGGATAGAGCGCCTCACAGGCAATCTCAGCAATATCCTTTACTGCAATCACATCTTCTTTATTCAGGTTTTTGATCGCGTCCTCGAAATTAATGAGACAGAACGGACATGCGGTGGCCAATACCTCGGCCCCGGCATCTATCGCTTCCAGTATCCTTACCTCTGCCAGGCGCGGCTCTTCAAGAAAATCCGCCCACATCCTCCCGCCGCCGCCTCCGCAGCATAGGCTGTTTATCCTGTTTCTTTGCATCTCAACGAGCTCCAGCCCCGGGATGGCCTTTAGTATCGTTCTCGGCTCTTCATAGATGTTGTTGTGCTTTCCCAGGTAGCAGGGGTCATGGAACGTCACCTTCCTGCGCATCGCATTCTTGAACTTTATCTTTCCCTGTTCTATGAGGCCGGAGAGAAACTGGGTATAATGCAGGATCTCCATCTTCCTCATATCTCCGGGATATTCTTTCAGGTAGCAGTTGAAATCGTGAGGGGAGGTGGTGATAATGGTCTTGAACCCCAATTTCTTTATCTTCCCGAGGTTCTCCTCTGCGAGCAGCTCGAATAATCCATACTCTCCCATCGTCAATGCCACATCTCCTGAGGATTTTTCTTCTTCCAGGATGGCAAAGTCCACCTGGGCTTCCTGGAGGATTCTGGCAATTGAACTGGCCACTGTCTTTACCCGGTCGTCGTATGAGGCTTCACATCCCACAAAATAGAGGACATCGCTCCCCGACGAGCCTCCTGCCTTTTTTACATCGAGTCCTTCTGCCCATGCCGTTCTTTTTGAAGGCTGCATGCCATAAGGGTTGCCGACGAGCTGCAGATTCTCCAGCGCCTTTTGCTGTTCGCGAAGAGGCGATACCTCCTCCTCAAAAAGCAGCTTTCTGCCCATCTTGATGGCATCTACCAGTTTTACCCCTGCCATAAGCCTGTCGCAGATGATCTCGCAGCTCCTGCATGTGGTGCAGCGCATCAGGATGTCCCTCAGGTCTTTGTCTATCCTGCCCAGCTTTATGCCATAGTAAAGGGATTGGGTAATCCCCGAGCCTCCCTGGGTTACCCAGCCATCGGATACCTCGTAAACCGGGCACTGGGTGATGCAGAAACGACACTTGACGCATTTGGAAACAATCTCAAGGATGTCTTTTTTTAACTCTTTGCCGCTTTCGTTTATGTTTTCCATCTTACCACCTGTAAAGTGTTTTTTAGGATATATTCGAAGTCCGCAAGGGACCTCGACACGTCAGGAGTTCAATAAGAACCCGCGACTAAGAATGTCATTCGGGTCGAAGACCCTTTTTATCTGCCGTACGAGGTCATAGGCCTTGTCCCCGTATTTTTGCTTAAAAAAGGCATTTCGTTTTCCAAATTGGCCCCATTCGCCCCCGCACGTGCCGAATCGTAGATTCATCTCAGTTTCAACTTCCAATCCTGCCGCAACAATCTTCCTCTTCGTCTCATTATCCAAATTTTTAGGAACAATGAGCGTTGGGTGGAAGGTCAAGGCGCCGATATGGCCAAGCAGGTAGAACGGGATGCCCTTGAATACCGGTTTCTTATCACCATAATGCTCCAATTCTTTTATGCACTCTACGAGATCTGCAAGGCTTGAAACAATCTCCGGCCCCGTAAACTGACCGTCATGTTTTTGCATCAGGGATGCGATGATCACCTCTCTTGCAGTCCATATCTTTGTCCACACGGCCAGGTCCTGTATCTCTTCCGCCCGTATCGGGTTCTCTTTTTTCATGACCTCCAGCAGGCTTTGCACATTACGGGATGCCTCATCTTTGGTTGCTCCCAGGGAGGCAAAGAATATGGCGCATCCCGGAGGGGCCGGGAGCCCGGCGTGCTCAAATCCGATGGTTGTGGTCGCCTTATCCATAAACTCCATGAAAAGAGGCGCGGGGGCATTTTCCCGGTACATCCTTACAACGGCCCGCGCTATGGACTCTGCATTCTCATAATAGGCAATCGCGAATGCCTTTTCTTTCGCAGGGACCAGCCTCATCCTTATGCGCGTAACGATCCCCATCAAGCCGTCGCCGCCGACAAAGAATTTTGTAAGGTCTGTGCCGGCCGGTTTTCTTAGCGCCTTTGACCCTGTTTCGAGGATCTCTCCCGTAGGAAGGACAACCGTCAGGCCAAGAACATAGTCCCCGGGCTTACCGATGCACGCGTCGATGATATGGCCGCTGGTATTGTTGGCCATCATCCCTCCCATGGTTGCAACTACCTTGCTCCCCGGGTAGACCGGCAGAAAGTAACCTCTTTTGGCCAGCGTCAGATCGACGGAATTGACTGTAGCGCCGGGGCCGCATTCGAAGTACCCGTAGTCAGTATTGATATCAATAAAATTCATCCTGCCCGTACTCAATATGATGCCTTTCTCCGGGGCCCTTGCCGAGCCCGTAAAACTTGTGCCTGATCCTCTCGGGTAGACAGGGATATCTTCGCTGTTCGCCACTTTAAATATTTCGCTCACCTCTTTTTCGTCTTTGGGCTTTACCACAAGATAGGGTAGTTTCTCATAAGACTCATCCAGTTCGTACGGGTAGGCATCGAGCGTATTATTTATGAGCTCAAAATAATTGTCCGATACATTTCTCTCGCCAACTATATCTTTCATCTTTTCATAAATGTTTTGCATTGTACTGACCCCTTGTTTGTTATGATAATGTCTTAGTGCACCAATTCTATAATCCCGGACATATCCGGTAAGTTTTCCATATTTTTCACAAGTTCAACCAGCTTGTGCGCTTTGTCTTTTGAAATGACGCCCTCTGTCTGCGAAAAAAGCTTAGCGATAATCTCATCATCAGACATGGGTTTTTCAGGATCTCCCTTGCAATACAAGGTCCTTTTTGTGTACATCTTCCCCTGGGTTGTTTTTACCTCGAGCAACGTAATGGATTTGCCAGGATCCGTGGCAAAGGCCTCAACGGCTTCAGGGAGGGTTTTGATCTTTACCTTCTTCATAAACTTCGGCATTTCCCTGTCTCTGAACCGCTCGTCAATGTACCAGGGCGGCCCGATCTTGTAGCCCAACGCTGCGTTTGCAAAAGCCCACGGGACACTCCAGTATGCATCCTCAGGGTTGGCGGGATTGATATTGTCATAGGGGTAGCTCGTGATCTTGTCGTGGGCGTGGTAGGTGACCTCTTCGATATCCGGCGGCTGCAAGCCTTCAGACTTCATGATCTCCAACAGTGATTCGATCCCTGGCTGAGCCCACCGGCAGGTTGGCCAGGGTTTGAAGGACATCGCGGTGGTAATGAAGAAGTCCTTACCCAAGCCCCTCGTGTATGTTTCCCAGTTGTTCCTGTCTGAGATGGTCGTCCAGTAAGGGTAGGGATCATCGAGGATTTCATAAAATCCTGTATATCCCAATTTGGCGAGAAGAACCGCATTGATCGCAACGAAGTTGTGGAACTGGTTGCCGCACTTTGACATGGAGGCCGGGACATAGAGAATATTGTGGACGTTCATCGTAGGCCCCTGGCCTAAACCCATCCCGAAGGCATTCATGCCTTCCTCTTCGTTCAATCCAAGGAGCTTTATCGCCACGACCAATGGCCCGCATCCCTGCCAGTTCTGGTTCCATACCTTCTTCTTGTGTTCAGGGGAAGGGAAGGTTGCATCGATGATCCTGCCGGTAACGTCGTATGCCGTACATACCGCCGTCAACATCTGTTTTCCGCTGAGGCGGTTTCTCTCGGCAAGCGCCATGGCCGTCATTACCATGCCTGATCCGGGGTGGCACATGTTTTTGTACGTCTCCATGAGCTCAACGCCCATGCATAATTGCGTATTCACCCCTGATGCTATTCCTGCCGGAACCTTCGTACCGTCTGAAAAGATCGTTGACTCAGGCGCGCCGCCCATCTGCTTGCCCCACTCAATGATGATCTTTCCCGACCGTAGCACGGACCCACCTATGGCATTGCCGATCTCGTCGAGGATGAATTGCTTCAATCTTGCGACCGCGTCTTCAGGAATGTTCTCAAAACGCGTGCCGGTAATGTAATTTACGAGCTCTCTGGTAACGCTCATTCTTAAACCTCCTTAAGCATTTATCTTTCAGGGCACAAACAATCCGTTTATCCTCCGCCCATAAGCCTTGGCAGAAAAAGTGCGATCTGAGGAAAGACTACCAGGATAGCTATGCACACAATCATCATGATAAAAAAGGGCATCGCGCCGCGGAATATGGTAAACATGGGGACTTCCTTGGCTATGCCATGCACTACATACACGTTCATGCCTATGGGGGGCGTTATAACCCCCATTTCTGAAATTATCACCATGACCACGCCGAACCATATGGGGTCAAAGCCCATTTTGATAATCAAGGGATAGAAAATAGGCACCGTGAGTATGACCATGGCGAGGGTGTCCATCAGGCACCCGAGAACCATGTAGACTACAATGATCCCTGCGAAGATCACATAGCGCGATACCTGAAACCCGGCGATAAAATTTGCCAGCTCCGTGGTAAACCTGCTTGCAGTCAGGAAGTATCCAAAGATCATAGCGCCGATGATAATTACGAAGATCATGGCCGTAGAGCGCATCGCCTCCACGAGCGCTGCAACAATCTTCTGGCGGGTAAGCCTTTTTTTGATCAGCCCGGCGAGGAAGGCCCCGCAGGCGCCAATACCGGCTGCCTCTGTGGCTGTAAATATCCCCGTGTAAAGCCCGCCCATGATGACGAAAAACAGGGTCAGCACAGGCCACATATATTTGATGGATCGAAGCTTTTCGGCAAACGGTATCTTCTCGCAGGGCGGGCCGAGTTTGGGGTTCGCCTTGACCTGGGCAAAGATGGCCAATATAAACAAGGAGGCGAGCAAAAGGCCGGGGAATACCCCGGACATGAAAAGCCGGCTGATCGATTGCTCCGTAAGTATACCGTAGATGATGAATATGGAGCTGGGTGGGATAAGCACTCCCAATGACCCTCCGGCAGAAACGGCGCCGGTAGCCAGTGCGGGATCATAGTTATACTTTTTCATTTCCGGCAGTGCCACCATGCCCATTGTAGCGGCTGTTGCCAGGGTAGAGCCGCATACGGCCGCAAAGCCGCAGCACCCGAGGATGGTGGCTATGGCCAATCCCCCCGGCAGATCGCCGACACATTTATGGGCGCCGTAATAGAGGTCCTGGCTTAAGCCGGAGTGGTAGGCAAATGAACCCATGAGCATAAAGAGCGGGATAACACAGAGATCATAGTTTGCCGCAATACTTATGGGAACGATCCTTAATTGGCCGTAGGCGCCTTCAACGCTGGTCATATAAGCAAAACCGGCAAAGCCTACAAGGGCCATTACGAGCCCAACGGGCATACGCAGGAACAGAAAGATAATGAGGATACCAATGAAGATCAGTCCGACGGCAAAAAGGCTCATTTCTTTATAACCCTCCTTAAGAACTCGAAGAGGTTCGTAATAAGCACGAGGTCGAATGCAGCCCAGCCGAGGACCATCACGATCGCAAAAGGCCAGTGGGGGATATGGAGCACGCCGGATACGTGCCCCGACTGCCACAGCATTTTCACCTGCACGGCGCTCTGCCATGTTATGAGGGATACGATAGCTATGCCGAGAATGCAGGTAAAGGTATCGATCAGCACCTGAGCTTGTTTCGGCAACTGGTCTACCAACAGGTCCACAGAAACATTGCTGCGCTGAACGGCACATTCGGCAAAACCCAGGAACACGATCAGGATCATTAAAAACTCTATGAGCTCAACCGATCCTGGTACCGGAATCACCAATATGTATCGTCCTATTACATGGACCACCACCAAGGCCATTAATATGAATAAGAAGCCGGCGCCGCCGTAGTTAAACACACGGCTTACAGGGCGGGCTACCTTCCATATTGCCTCAGCGCATTTCTCCAGACTCACTGTGCCTCCCCCTTTCTGTGAGAATCATTGTTGTTGCCTATGCGTGCGGCCTTTTAGCCGCTCAAGCCGTAGTTCTACTTTCCTGCAAGCTGCTTATTATATTTCTCAATAGACTTTTTGGCCTCATCCACGAACTTTTTGCCCGGATAACCCTTTGCCTCCATTGCACTTATCCATTTGTCCGTGACCGGGGCAACCTGCTTCTCCCAGCGTTTCATCTCTTCCGGGCTGAGGTATATAAATTCCATACCTTTCTGTTTAGCCAGTGCGAACCCCGCATTATCGGCATCGTTCCACGCCTTTCCCACAATGTCGGCGCCCACTGTGCCGCTGCAGTCGTCTATGACCTTCTGGAGGTCCTTGGGCAGGCTGTTGTATTTCCCCTTGTTCATGGCCACCCAGAACCATTGAACAGCAATATCGCACATGTTTATATATTTCGTTGCCTCATGGAGCTTCCATGTCGGGAGCGCCTCGCCTGGGAATACCGTTGCGTCTATCGTGCCTTTCGTCAGGGCAAGGTAGCATTCAGGCGCCGGGATGGAGACCGGGGAACCGCCTAGTACTTTTATATAATCACCCATTCCGCCTGGCGCCCTCACGATCAACCCCTTCATATCTTCGAGCTTTCTCACCGGTTTCCGCGTAATAATCTGTGCGGGCCCCTGTGAGAACAACCAGAGCAGGTGTACGTCAGCATATTCTTTTTTCAATTCCGGGAATGCATAGTACAGGTCCATCCAGGCACGGCTTGCTGCCCATGAGGACTTGGCACCCAGGAATGGAAGTTGCGTGGCCTCGCTCATCGGGAACCGGCCTATGTAGTAAGGTCCCGGATCCAGGGCAATATCAATAGTCCCCGCCTTGACGGCATCGTACATTGTGCCGGTCTTTGCCAGCGCCCCGCTTGGATAGATATTGATTTTCAGACGGCCATTGCTCTTTTGCTCAACCAGGTTCTTCCATGGTATCACTGCCTTCTGATGGAACCACGACACCTCCGGAAAGAGATGGTTGAGGCTCAGCTCGATAGGCTTCTCAGCCGCAGAAACCGGCCAGACAGTTATTACCGCCATGATAAATGCGGACATTATAATGATGCCACCCACTCCACAAAAAATATGCTTCCTTCTCATGACAACCTCCTGAAAATTATTTTGGTTTCTCGTGCGCTTGCTTACAGGCTACCCTGACCGCAAATCTTACTCTGCTTTTTCTCTTTAGAAGATAATGTGCTCCATTGAGATAAATTTGTTCTTTGCATCCTGGATGTGCTGTTCCGTTAATCTCTTGACCTCTGAAATATCTCCTGTTTTATAGGCAGAAAGTATCTTTATATGCTCATCCAATGACTGCTGAACCCCGCCGGGCGCACTAAGGGCTATTGCTCTCAACCATTGAAACTTGTCTACAATGCCCGAGATAACCTCTATGAACACCTTTGAATTGGTCGTGCGGTAGAGAATCTCATGAAACTCCGTCTCATAGCGAATGATGTTAGGAAAATCATTCTTTTCGGCATATTCCTTAACCATTTGAATGTTGCGTTCCAGTTCAGCGATAATATCATTTGTAAGCCCCTTGACAATAAGAGGAATGGCAAAATCTTCGATCACCATACGAAGGGCAAAAAAATCATAGGTTTCCTCGCGAGAAAGCTTTCGTACGATATAGCCCATCTTATCGTTGCATTCCACCAACTTTTCGTTTTCAAGCATTAATATGGCCTCTCGCACCGGCGTCCTGCCCATTTTTAAATTTTTTGCAAGGTCTGCCTCAAATAATCTTTCACCTGGTTTTATCTGCAAACAGACTATTTTCTCTTTGATTATCTTATACGCTTGCTGTCGCAATGTTTCCATAACTCATCTTAACTCCTACATATATTCATATATATATATTTATATCTATGCAAATATATATATAACGATATATGAACTACGATTTACTGTCAAGTTTTTTTGCGATTCTCAGTATGGAGGTAATGCCGATGATTATCAAAGAGGCGCCTTCGGACAAAACTTTTCTGTTTTTCTACTTGGCCGACTTGGCAGTCTCCAATATCTCTACGAAGGCGGAGTGGAACACCACGCCGTCAAGCCTGTAATCCTCTATGAGCTCTATGATGCGCTCAACCTTCGGGATCGAACCGGGGCGCCTCCGCGCCTTATCGTGCCAGTGCGTATAGTATCGTATAAACCTCCAGGCGATGTGCTCCAGGGGATCGCCTGTTTCGGGAAGATCAAGCCTGGAGAGCTTTTCGGCAACGCGGTAAGTGGTCTCCGCGGGAAAGACAGCGCCTTTCTCGTTGAAATACTGGAAATCACCCAGCGCAAACCAGGAAGGTAGGCCGGCCCCCCAGGCTAATCGGTATCTTTCTTCGTCTGCAACGCCCTGATTCTCGCTGATCTTCTGCTTCAGCTCCACATTCAGTTCGGCATAGAAATCATAGGCATCCTGTGTTCCGAGCATAAAGGTAATGGGCACCATGGTGTTCATCGCGTCGCCCGTATCCATGGGCGTCGGGGCCGCCTTGCGGATCCGGCAACGAACATCTGGTTTTTCCTTGAAAATTTTCCTGCATAGCGGGAGAATGGGAAAGGAACCGCTATGAAAGTATGTGACATCCTGAGGAAGCAGGGCTGCGTTGAAGAAGAGCATATAGAAAAAGCGTTGAAGATCCAGGCGGGCAGCAACAAGCCCATCGGGGAGATCCTGCTGGAGATCGGCGCGGTCCGTGAGCCGGACCTCAGGGGCGCGCTTGACCTTCAATCCGATCTTGAGGCTGAACGTTTTTCCGCAAAGAAAGCCTTTCTGGAAAGCATCGAACCATTCAGCGGGCTCGACATATCAAGCCTCGAAAAGGTCTGTGAGACCATGGAATGGAGGCAATTCGCCGCCAATGAAACGATCCAGAAGGAAGGGGCCCGGGGCGAGTTCTTCTATATTCTGAAGAACGGCCTGGCCAGAATATTCATGGAAAAGAACGGCGAAGAAAAGGTCATCGGCTTCCTTGGCGAAGGAGACTTCTGCGGCGCCACCGCGCTTTTGTCCGACGGCATCAACCCCTCGACCGTCGTAACGATCGAACAGACCCTCTGCCTCGCACAGGACGAGAAGGCCTTCAAGGCCATGATAGAGATCCACCCTGTGTTCGCAAGCTATTTCAACGAGCTGGTCATCCGCCAGTCCAAAAGGATATTCACCAAGCTCCTCGCCACCGGGACCGGCGCGATCGCACAGGTGGAGCCGTTCCTTTACAGCAAGCGGGTAAAGGACCTGATCTCTCCGAAGCAGGTCTTCTGCGCACGCGGCGACACCCTTGAGGACGCCGCCCGCAAGCTCGTCGATGGAAATGTCAACACAGCAGTTGTCGTTGATGAGCACGAGAGACTGCTGGGAACCATCGGCTTGAAGCAGCTTGTCGAAGCATCCCTCCTCAAAGGCGGCGGCCCAAAACAGATCATCGATCCCGTTATCGAACAGGACTGCCGGATCATCAATTCAGACAACTATTTCTTTGACGCCCTCCACGAGATGATGAAAAAGGGCAGAGAGACGCTCATCGTCATGAGCGGCGAAAAGATCGAGGGGATCCTTACCAGCCTTGACCTTCTCAAGTTCAGGGGGAGAGAGGTGCTTTCTCTCATACGGAACATAGAGGATGCAACGGGCTTCGACGAACTCAACCTCCTTCGGCAGGATGTGGAGGAAGTGCTCAGGGCCCTGATAGCAGATGGCGCCGTTGCCTCCCACGCCTGCAAGATCATAAGCGAGCTGAACGATAAGATGGTAAAGAGGGTGATCAAGCTTTCCGAAGAGGCCTTGGGCGCTCCGCCCGTACCTTACGCGTGGCTCGGGCTGGGAAGCGAGGGGAGGAAGGAACAGACCCTCCTCACCGACCAGGACAACGCAATCCTCTTCGACGCCCCTTCGCGCAGCGAAGATGCTGCAAAGACAGAGCAATATTTCAAAGCCCTCTCCGACAGGGTCGTGAACGGGTTGAACCAATGCGGCTTTCCTCTCTGCAAGGGGAACATAATGGCTACAAACCCCAGGTATTTCGGCGATCTTGCCTTGTGGAAGAGCAAAACGGCCAACTGGATAAACTCGAGCGCGGAAAAAGGCGAAGACCTCATCGATATCTATACGTTCCTCGATTTCAGGGCCGTCTACGGCAGCGAGGTGCTTGAGGAGGCGCTCAAGTCCCATGTGATCTCCGAATTCCGCAACAATACCGTCTCTCTAAGAATGCTCGCCGTGCCGATCATTACCATCCCCGTTCCGCTGGGCTTTTTCAAGAATTTTCTTGTAGAAAAGAACGGCAAGTACAAAAATACTGTCAACATAAAGGTCAACGGGCTTCTCCCGCTGACCACCTGCGTGAAGCTCCTCGCCTTTTACGGGGAGGTTACGGAGGTCAACACCCTGGAGAGGATCAAAAGGCTCTCGGAAAAAGGCATCATACCCGCCGACAGGACAGACCTCATCGAGCAGGCATTCGAGACGTTCCTGGCGCTCAAGATCCACAGCAACCTGAACAACCTGGACCAGGGCAGGGACTTCAGCAACAACGTCAACCCGGCCCACCTTGGCACAAAGCAGAAACAGCTGCTGAAGGATTCCTTTATGGCTGTCTCGGAGATCCAGAAGATCACGAAGGAGGTCTTGAGGGTGGTTGTCAACACCTGATGGCGCGCTTGCCGGCAACGACCTTCCCTCCCCCGCTCCTTCTGCCGTATAATGTGCTATGATCGTCAGGGAGATCAGGGCAAAATCCATCCTGTCCAAGTCACAGGTCTATGACTACGCCTTGAATGCCTACGTGGGATGCCGGCATGGCTGCGCTTACTGCTATGCGAAGTTCATGAAAAGGTTCACCGGCCATCGCGAGCAGTGGGGAGAGTTCGTGGACGTAAAGATAAACGCCGCCGAGCTCATTGCACGGGAGGTCAGAAAAAAGGCGAGGGGAACCGTCTGGATAAGCGGCGTCTGCGATCCCTACCAGCACCTCGAGAAGCGGTATGTGCTCACCGGGAGATGCCTCGAGATCCTCATTGAGAACGGCTGGCCGATCACGGTCCAGACAAAATCCCCTCTGGCCCTGCGGGATATCGGGATTTTGAAGAGATCTGCCGATGCCGAGGTCGGGTTCACCATCACGACTGCCGACGATAAGGTGAGGAAGATATTCGAGGCGGGCGCTCCGCCTGTCGATAAGCGGATCGACGCGCTGGGGATCCTTCATGCTGAGGGGATCAGGACATACGTCATGGTCGCCCCCATGCTCCCCGGGGCAGAGGGGCTCCCGGATAAGCTCAAGGGAAAGGTGGACCATGCCCTGATCGACAGGTATAACTATTTTTACGCCGATGGGATATATAAAAGATACGGGATGGAATGGGCCAGAGAGGAGCGCTTCTTCAGGGAAAGGGGCGAGGAATTGAGGGCCGCGTTTGAAAAGGCAGGCATATCCTGCCGGAAACTGTACTGAATCTTTTATCCTGTCGGGCGTGCAGGCAACGATAGGGGCTCCTGGCGCGGTTCTCACAAAAATTCGTTGCGTTATTATGGAATTTAGAGGAGAATGGAGAAGGCGGGAAATCAGTTCGCACAGCGATAAGCAACAAGGAGGGTGCATATGAAAGTAGTCAGGTTCAGCAGCGCTGAAAGTTATGAGCCGGAGAAAGACTGGAAACGGGTAAGCCTCTGCGGCGAAAAGGACATCTCCATCGAACACTTTGTGAAGCCTCCGCACCACGCGTCGCCTGACCACAATCATCCGAACGCACAGGTGATGATCGTCCTCAAGGGCAAGCTCGCCATCACCACCAGCCAGGAAGAACAGGTCCTCGATGAGGGCGATGCGGTCTACATTCCCGGGGACGAGATGCACATCGTTACGAACCCGCTCGATGTGCCGTCCGTCGGCATCGATATATTTGTCCCCGGCCGGTCCTTCGATTTCTGGCTGAAGCGGAAAAACCCCTGACATATACGCGCTGATCATTGTTGGTACAAAGTTCGAAAGGAATGAAAGGATATGATGAATGAAAAATTGAAATGGCTTTTTTCTCCTGGTTCCGTGGCGGTCATTGGCGCGTCGGACAGCTTCGACAAGCTCGGCTATCATGTGATGAAAAGCCTCGTTAAGGGCAAGTACAGGGGCGCGATATACCCGGTAAATCCGAAGGCGGAAAAGCTCTGGGGCATCAGCTCATATCCCTCCCTGAAAGATATCCCCGGAGAGGTCGATCTCGCGGTCATTGTCGTGCCCGCGCCCTCGGTCCCGGGGACGCTCCAAGAATGCGGGCAGAAGATGGTGAAAGGCGTTGTGCTCATCACCGCCGGCTACAAGGAGATCGAAGATTCGCAGGGAGAAACCCTTGAAGGAGAGATAAAAGAGATCGCGAGACGATACGAGATCCCGATCATCGGTCCAAACACGTTCGGCTTCGCGAATATGACTGATGGAGTGAACGCATCGTTCACCTATGAATTTTCCCTGATAAAGAAAGGCGGCGTAACGCTCATAAGCCAGAGCGGAGGTTTCTGCCATCTATGCGGCTTTCTTGCCATGGAAGAGAGGATGGGCATGGCCAAGCTCATGAGCCTCGGGAATCGCGTCAATGTCGATTTCCCCGAAGCCCTGCGCCATTTTATCGAAGAAGACGATGCCACCAGGGTAATAGCCCTCTATATAGAGGGCCTCGATGAACCAAGGGGGCTCCTCGAAATGGCAAGGTCGATGGGAGGAAAAAAACCCATCATCGCATACAAAGCGGGGAAAAGCGAAAAGGGCGACAGCGCAAGCAGGTTCCATACTGGCTCCCTCGCGGGGAAATACGAGATATGGAAGGGCGCCCTCCGTCAGGCGCGCATCCTCGAAGTCACCTCAGCGGAAGAGCTCATCGATACGGCAAAGGTCCTTGACGTATGCGCGCCCATCAAAGGAAACCGCATCGCCGTCCTTTCCGGCCAGGCAGGGCCGGGCATGATCGCCGCGGACGCGCTTGAGGACGCCGGGCTTAAGCTTGCCGGCTTCACAACGACGACGCAGGAAAAGATCAATGAGCTGCTCCCTCCCGTTGCCATCCGGACAAACCCGGTGGATATGGGCCCGGCCTGGTACAGCCCGAAGACCATGCTTGACATTCTGAAGGTGACGCTTGAGGATGAAGGCATAGACGGGGTCATCTTCATCGCCATGTTCGCCTCGGCAAACCTTGAGGTAACAAAGACCATGGAAGGGCTTATGAAAGATATCGAGCCTTTTAAAAAGCCCGTCGTTGCCTGCTTTACCGCCCCCGCAGGGGTATGGGATGAAGAGATCAAAAGGATGGACGGGGAAAAGGGCGTCGCTATTATTCATACCCCGGAACGGGCCGCAGAGGCCATGGGCAATCTATGGAAGATGCAGCTCATCATGAGATAGAAAGGAAAGGGAATGGAAAAATTACTGCTCGGGATAGATGCATTTAGCTTTCTTGAAAAGGAAGGGTTCCCTGTGCTCAGGAACGCGCCGGCAAAGGACGAGGGCGAGGCCGTGAGGATCGCATCAGAGATGGGATTTCCGGTGGCGCTCAAAGTCTCCTCTCCCGATGTCGTTCATAAGACAGAGACAGGCGGGATAATGCTCGGCCTTAAGGATCCCGGCGAGGTAAAGGAGGCCTTTAAAGAGATCACAAGCGCCTTTCTGTCAGACCATCCGGGAAAAAGGCTTGAAGGGGTCATCGTGCAAAAGATGGGCAGCGGTCTGGAGCTGATAGTGGGCGTGCTCAGGGATCAGCAATTCGGCCCTGTGTTGATGTTCGGATTGGGAGGGATCTTCGTGGAGGCGATGAAGGACGTCTCGTTCAGGTGCATCCCCATAGATGCAAGGGATGCGAAGGAGATGGTCGAGGAGCTGCAGGCATACAACGTCCTCAAGAGCACAAGGAAAGAAACAATAGACCTTTCCGTCATCGGGGATTTTCTTTTGCAGATCTCAAAGCTCGTTGAAAGGCATCGCGGCATCCACGAAATGGACTTAAACCCGGTCTTTGTCTCCTCAAAGGGCATCTCAGTCTGCGACGTGAGGATCAAAATAGATCAGTAGAACAGCGCCGGCTTCTGGATGCTTGATGCTGGATGCTGGCGAGGTTGAACAAAGATCGAGAATTCGGCGAGACAAAGTTTACCGCAAAAATTACTCCGGCCTAAACAGCCCAATTCGGTCTCTTCGCCGCATACCTTTCTACCTCCTCCCTTATCTCATCTTCCAGTCCCTGCGCAACATAAAACTTTGGCGTGAGGAGATCGTCATCAGGCACAATAACCCCTTCCTTTTGTGCCTGGTCGGCAAGCGCCGTGCCCGGGTAGATACGGATACCGACAGTAATTTTTATTAACTCCAAATCGAGAGAATCGGCAAAAGAGAGGCTCTCCCCGACTGATTCGCGGGTCTCGCCCGGGCCGCCGAGCATCAGGAACCCCATCCGTCGTATGCCATGTCGCTTGAGGAGGGAACAGGTCTCAGCCACATCTTCACGGCGAAAACGCTTGTTCATCCTTCTCAGTATTTTTTCGTTCGTGCTCTCGAACCCGACGGAGGCCTCAAAGCACCCGGCTTCGGCCATGGCCTCAACAAGCGACTCGTCAAGCCGGTATGGGTACAGGATACAGCGCCACTTCAGCTTGAGCGAAGCGCGCGCCAGTTCTTTGCAAAGAGTTGCCGCATACGACGGCGGCAGGTTGAAGGTATTGTCTACAAAGTAGAACTTTTTTACACCGCGGCTTTCCATTTTTGCAATCCACTCCACTACATTTTTGGGCGAGCGCTTCCGGGTGATCGTGCCCTCTATCGCCCCTGTTGAGCAATAGCTGCAGCGCATCGGGCAGCCGCGCCTGGTCTGCACCGGTATCCAGAGATCCCCGGCATCTCCCGTAGCAGCGATCAAAAGATCAGGGTCTGGAAGCGTGAAGGCGTCAGGCTCCCTGATGAGTATCTTCTCTGCCATAAGGCCCCTGCCTTTGACATGCACGCCAGGCAGCCCTTCAAGGGTTTCATTATTTTTCAATCGCTCCAGCACCATGTTGAACACCGCCTCCCCTTCACCTTCGATACCGATGTCTGCCTCCGAGGCGGCAAGGGCAGCCTTCGGGTATATGCTGTATCCCGCTCCGCCCAGCACGATGGGAACTCGCGACAGCTTCCGTACCAGCGCAATGATCTGGTTGTCTTCATAAAAAAAGAACCTGGTGTTCAGCATGGTCTGATCGTCGATATTCCTGATCGATATGCCGATTACCTCCGGATCGAGCTCCGCGATTGCCGCAGCTATGGCACCCGGGGCGTCTTTTTCCTGCACGAGGTCCAGCATTTTTACCGCGTGCCCTTCCCGCATGGCTGCTTGTGCCACGCACGCAAGTCCCAGGGGCATGGTGCGCATATTGATTTCGGTCCGGTTTGCTGAGATGAGAAGAACCCTCATCCTTATCCTCCTTTTTGACCTGCACTACAATTATACCATGCCATTAAACATACATCTTGGAAACGTTCCCGGACAGACTAAACAAACTTCACCCCCTTATCGCCTCTGCTGTATAATGAGCTATGATCATCTTAGCAAAAAATATGTTGCATTATTATGTTGTTTGGAGAAGAATGGATTTGTATCAACTGAAACAAGGAGGGGCAGGCCCTTGGCGCGAAAAATATTGAAATGTTGAAGGATGTCCCCTATTCTACTAATTATAATAGCGTCCTGAACGCTACCTTGGAGAGATAGGGAATGGGCCGCGGCAAGATCAGGGAATTACCTCCAAAAATCTTATCGTTTATTATTATCCTGACCCTGTTAATCATGGTGTTCTTTTTCTGGGTGAGCTATCATTATATCAAGCCATTCCCACCAAAGTCCCTCGTTATGGCCACCGGCATGGAAGGCGGCGCGTTTGCCTTTTACGGTGAACGATATAAACAGATACTGGCCCGCGACAATATCAGATTGGACCTTCGTTTCACGTCAGGGGCCGTAGAAAATCTACGGCTCTTAAAGAACAAAACTCATGAGGTTGAAGTAGGTTTCGTTCAAGGCGGGATCGCAAGGGCAGAGCCAATATCGAATCTTGTTTCTCTTGGTAATCTTACCTATTCGCCCCTGTGGGTGTTTTACCGGGGCAACATAATTTTTGATGATCTGTCACAACTCAAGGGAAAATCAATCGCTATTGGGCCGGAGGGGAGCGGCGTACAAAAATTTGCCCGCGATCTACTGAAGGCGGCGAACGTTATCGGTTCGGAAACCGTATTGCATGAGATCTCCTATATTGATGCGTATAATGAGATAAAAGAAGGGAGATTGGATGCGATTATGGCATTTGGTACGGCTGACAACCAGTTTATATTAAGATTACTTAAGGAGAAGGACATAAGACTAATGAACTTCAGCCAGGTGGAGGCTTACACGAGACTTTTCCCCGATCTTTCCCACGTCGTTTTGCCCAAGGGAATTCTTGATCCATCAAAAAGGTTCCCTGCTTCCGATGTCCATCTTTTATCTCCAAAAGTTGACCTTATCATACATAAAGACCTGCATCCTGCCTTAGTCTATCTGTTCCTGAAGGCCTCTGTTGAGATCCACAGTAAAGCCGGATGGGTTCATAAAGCGGGGGAATTTCCATCAGTGAGCAAGCAAGATTTTTCCATCAGTGAGCAAGCCCAGCGGTTTTATAGATCGGGCGGTTCGTCGCTTTACGACTACTTCCCCTTCTGGGCAGCAACTTTTATCGACCGTATGATCATCTTGTTGATCCCTCTGGGAGTGATTATCATTCCATTGATTGGGATCCTCCCCTGGATATACACGTGGCAGAACCGGTCGAAATATTATCGCTGGTATCGTGAGCTCAGGAATATTGAGAAAGAAATAGCAAAACGTATGCAACCAGAGAATATTAAAAACTTACAAGCAAGACTCGATAGTATCGAGGAAGCTGTCAGCAAGATTCACGTGTCAATTGCCTTTTATGATGAGCTTTTCATCCTGAAGGAACATATACACATGGTTCGGCGTCAGCTTTCCTGCTTGGAGAAGGGAGAGGGGCCATCTGTGACCAGCGGCAGCTGATCACTTGAATTTGTTGCGCCGATACTGAAATAAAGCGGTTCAACGCTAACGCCGCAGAGGTAAAGAATCTCTTTGTGGCTCGGGGAGCAATTTCAGCAGCCTGCCGGAATCCTTTACTTCTTTTCATTTGCCGTAACAGGCCTGACGTTGATGGTGAAGACATCGTTGGCAAAGCCCGCACATTCGATATAGCTGCCCTTTGCCACGTAGGCATCGGCCGTGTCAACGGCGCTGTCATAGGTCGTGGTATCATCAGCAGCGAAGATGATGATCCTCCCCTTTTCAGGCCTTGTAAAGCTTATAACCGCGTCCTCATTTGCGACCAGCCACTGGTTATACCCGTCGCCGCCTATCTTCACGGAGTTCTCGCCGGCCTTTAATGGAGCAGCGGCCTCTGCCGGGCTGTAGAGCAGGTCCGACACCCATGCCCACGTGAGGCCGTCCTTCTCAAAAAGGGCGAGCTCCGCCTGGTCGCGGATGGCATCAAAAGGCATGCCCGCGAACTCCGGGGAATCGACCCTGTGTGTGCCCTGGAAGAACACGTATCCCGGCAGGTCCCTGTAGAGGAACGACCTGGCAAAATGTGATTCCACGATCATAACCCCCTCAAAAGGGCCGACGTTGCGGCGCAGCCACGCCTTGTTGTCCACATCGATCTTGAGGCTTTGCGGCTTTTCCAGGGGTTTCACCTTCTGCATTGCGATCATATCGATCCCGGCGCCTGACAGGCAGCTCACGAAATAGACCTCATTGCCCACTTTGGTAAAATAGTAACGGTTGCCTTCGTTATCGTGGTAGTAGCCGTTACTGTAGATGAACGTGCCTGCCGGTGCTTTCTCCTGCCCCTTGAACGCATAGAGGGCGGCGGCGTCCTTCTCCGCATCGAACACCACCTGGCCCAACCCTGCACCATCGGCGTAATAGCCGCTCCAGGAGGCGTGATCCTGGGGCAGCTTATGGGCTTTCGGCGGCACCGGAACGGGCCTCTCTTCCTTCGGAACGAGCTTCTTCCCGACCAGCACGGCATCCAGCATATCGAGGGCTATCTTCATCGCGCCGCTTCCCCTCCCGGCAGCGATGACGGCGACGGATATTCGCTTGTCAGGGACCGTGAAGACCATGGATGAGTAATTCCCCGTACCCCCGCTCTTGCCCAGCACCTGGATGCCGGCCTTATCGTACCGCGGAAGGCCCGTCATGTCCCAGCCCAGCCCGAAGGAGAACGTCGGGTTCCTCAGTTTTCCCCGGAACGCGGAAGGCTGCTCCTTTCTGATCTCGGCAAGCGACCCCTTCTTCAGAAGCTTGCCTTTCGCCGAGAATGCGTCCATAAAACGGCACAGATCTACAGCGGTCGATGAAAGCCCGCCTGCGCCAATGATCGAGAGCACTTCCGGAGGATGCTTCTTCCCGGTCTTCGGGTCATAATAGAATGCTATGGGCCTGCCCTTGATCTCGCCCACGCCTATGCCGGTATTTTTCAAGCCCAGCGGCCTGAACATCCTCTCATGAAGGAAATCCATATATCTCTTGCCGCTCACCCGCTCCACGATCATCTCCGCCAGGGTAAAACCGTCATTGCAATAGACCGGCATGGCTCCCGGGTCATGCTTGAGATGCGCGCGGGCCAGCGTCTCGAGCGTCTCCTTCTTCACATTGTCGTCGTATCTGAACCCGAAGGAATTCTTGACCTCGGTCCCGTGCATGCCCGATACGTGGTTCAATGTCATCCTCACGGTGATCTTCCTGTACCGGTCGTCAGCCATTCTGAATTCCGGCAGGTAGTCCGTGACCGGCCTGTCGAGAGAGATCTTGCCGTCATCGACGAGCAGCATGATCGCCGTTGCCACATACACCTTGCTGATGGAGCCGATGTTGAAGAGCGTGGTCGTTGTGACGGGTATGCTCTTGTCCCTGCTGGCCATGCCGAAGCCTTCAGCGTAGACGACCTTGCCGTCAGCCATGATGGCTGCGGTAGCGCTTCCGCATTTGCCGCTGTTAATGGCCTTCCAGATCTCGCTGCGGGCCGTGATAATGGCGCTTTCATAGGGATTTTGCCTGCTTAATGCCTCGCCCGGCGCGAATGCACCGGCAAGGATGAAGCACAGGAACACTGCACAGATAATTCTGATCTTAGACATCGCCCTCTCCCTCTTCATTTGATGTGACACGCTCCTTACAGAAGTGAGTATAGAAAGACCGGCCCTGTATGTCAATGAAACATTTCCAGGGATCAACTGCTGGATACTGGATGCTGGATACTGGATGAGATCGAACAAGAATCGAGGATCCAGCGACGAGTATCTGGTTTTTTCTTGACAACATATCGAAAGAGCATGAAAATGGAGAAAAGAAAAATCTGCAAGATCCGTCCCTTTTTAAGGAAAGGTGAAGATATGGCGGTAAGAACAAAAAAGCACACGCACAGGAAGAACGGCGGCGCAGTCCGCATCAGCCTGACCGTCAACGGGCAGCCCTACGAGATGGAAGTTGGAACCTCTCCCCACCAGATCGACCCGGCCGATACGCTGGCCCATACGCTGCGGGAAACGCTCGGCCTTACCGGCACCAAGGTCTCATGCGATCACGGCGCCTGCGGGTCCTGCACCGTCCTCATGGATGGAAAGGCGGTCCTCTCCTGCATGACGCTCACCGTTGAGTGCGATGGGAAACAGATCACCACCGTGGAGGGCCTGGGCGATCCTGAGACCGGGAAACTGGACCCTCTGCAGCAGGCCTTTGTGGACCATACTGCCTTTCAATGCGGGTTCTGCACGCCGGGCATGGTCATGAGCGCAAAGGCGCTTCTCGGGGAGAACCCCTCCCCCACGGAGGAAGAGGTGAAGGAAGGACTGTCGGGCAACTTCTGCCGGTGCATCAGCAACTATCATGTAATAAGGGCTGTCCTGGCAGCCTCCGGCAAGGGGAGGTGACGGGAATGGCAAGCCTGTACAGGTTTATTGGAAAGGCAACGCAGCGGAGGGATGCACAGGACATCGTAACGGGCACGGCAAAGTTCCTCGACGACCGGAAGTTCCCCGGCATGCTCCATGGAAAGGTGCTCAGAAGCCCTCATCCCCACGCCATTATCAAGAGCATCTCCAGGGACGACGCCATGAAGCTGCCCGGGGTAAAGGCCGTGCTTACCTGGGAAGACGTCCCTGACTGGAAGGGAGGCACGCCCCGCTCCACCCGGGTCCTGGACCGTAAGGTCAGGTATGTTGGCGACGCCGTAGCAATCGTTGCCGCAGACACGGAAGAGCACGCAAAGGACGCTCTCAGGAACATCAAGGTCAAATACGAGGCGCTGCCCGCCGTCTTTGATATGGATGAGGCGTTAAGGCCGGGGGCCCCTCAGTTGTATGAAGACTTTCCCGGAAACGTGGTGACCCCGGGCGTTCCCTTTTTCGGGCCCAAGAACCTGAAAGAGGTGGTCGTCGGAGATGTGGAAAAGGGTTTTGCCGAGGCCGATGTTGTCACGGAAGGTACCTTCGGTTACGAGAATATGCCGAACCCCATTCCGCCTGAACCGCCGGGTGTCGTGGCCCTGTGGGAAGCGCCCGACAGCGTGACCCTGTGGGTTTCGAACCAGGCTTCATATATGGACACGGTTATCCTTTCCCATATCATGGAGAGAAAGGTTCGCGTAAGAACGATCGGAGGGCCTTGCGGAGGCAGCTTCGGCTCCAAGTACATGTCATGGCCGATCCAGTGCTACGCAACGCTTCTGAGCAGGGCGACAGGCAAACCTGTTAAGCTCGTCCTTACCAAGGAAGAGCACCTCGCGGCCTTTACGCTCAGGCCGAGCTCGCGCATGAGCGCCAGGGTTGGCATGAAAAAGGACGGAACCGTGACGGCCGTGCAGGGCTCCTGGCTTATCGATACAGGCTATTACTCCATGACAACCCAGTCGCAGGTTGCCGTCGGCTGCGGCGAGGTGCAGATCATGGTGAGGTGCCCTAACTGGGACCTGAAGCCTGTCATCGTCTGCACCAACCGGAACGCCTCCGGCATCGTAAGGGGTTTTGGCGGCCAGGAATTGAAATGCTGCCTCATACCGCTTCTGAGCTTAGCAATGGAAAAGGCCGGAGTGGACCCCCTGGAATTCATGAAGAAGAATTTTGTCAAGCCCGGGGGAGGGTATTTCTGGAGGGACGGCATCTGGTATACCTACCGGGGCGTAGATTATACAAAGGCCATGGAGAAAGGCGCCGGGGACTTCGGCTGGAAAGAGAAGTGGAAGGGGTGGCTTACGCCCACGGCGGTGAACGGCTCCAGGCGGAGAGGGATTGGCGTGGGCGTCCATGGCAACGCAGACATCGGCGAAGACTCTTCGGAGGCATATGTGCGCCTCCATCCCGACGGGACTGCGATGCTTTTCTCCTGCGTCACCGAGCACGGGACAGGCCAGGTCACGAACTACATCCGCATGGTGGCTGAGGTGCTCCAGCTCCCCATGGAGAGGATCTCCATCACGCCGTCAGATTCCCTGATCAATCCTTACGAATTCGGCCCGGCCGGCTCAAGGGGGACCTACGCTATAGGATCCGCTGTCATTGCCGCAGCGGAAGATGCCAGGCGGAGGCTCCTGGAACTTGTCGCCCCCAGGCTCAAGGCAAGGCCCGAAGAGCTTGATACCGCCGACGGCGTCATTTACCGCAAAGATGATCCCGCCGCGAAGATCCCCTGGAAGGCCATGGCCGTTGACCGCACCATTACTGGCTACGGCCGGTTTGATCCCGATTATTCCCTGACCAACTGCATGATGACCTTCGTTGAGGTAGAGGTAGACACGGAAACAGGGAAAGTAACCTTGCCGCTGGTGGTCAACGCTTCCGACGTGGGGCAGATCATCGACCCTCCGGGCCTGGACAACCAGCTCAACGGGTGCCTCGGCTCAGCGGGCATTGACAGCGCGATTTTTGAGGAAACGGTCATCGACCGGTCTTCGGGCCATATCCTCAACGCCAACCTGATCGATTACAAGTGGCGAACCTTCCCCGAGCTTCCGGTCATAAAAAATGTGGTTTCGGAAACACCTTTTCCCAGCCACAGGTTCCATGCCGTAGGGATCGGAGAGATCGCAACCTCGCCCGGGCCGTCGGCGATATTGATGGCCGTTTCAAATGCCATCGGGACATGGCTCCACGAATATCCGGTAACCCCCGAAAAGGTGCTCAGGGCACTCGGCAAGATTCCCCCGCGGGGCCGGAAGGGAGGTGCGCCGTGAGGACCTTCACCCATATCAATGCGCGCACGATAGAGGAAGCTCATCTGATTCTCAGCAAGCATAAAGGCAAAGCTGTCATCAATGCGGGCGGCACGGACCTGCTCGGCGCCCTGAAGGACGAGATACTTCCCAGCTACCCCAGGGTTGTCATCAACATCAAGAATATCCCCGGCCTCGATTCGATCACAGGGAACGAGAGGGGGTTGACGATCGGTTCCCTCGTGAAGCTTTCTGATATCGCCGGCTCGCCTTTGATCAAAGAACGCTACCCGGTCCTGGCAGAGGCGGCACGCTCGGTTGCAACGCCTCAGATCAGGAATGCGGCAACGATCGGCGGGAACCTCTGCCAGGATGTCCGCTGCTGGTATTACCGGTACCCGAGGCACATAGGGGGGCCAATCCAATGCGCGCGCAAAGGAAGCGGGGCATGCCTTGCCGTGAGAGGCGACAACCGGTACCATGCCATCATGAATGGAAAACGCTGCTTCGCCGTGTGCCCGTCAGACACCGCCGTGGCGCTCGCTGCGCTGGATGCATGCGTTCGCGTTTCGGGCCCGGAGGGCGATCGGAAGATGGCGGTCGCTGATTTCTTCGGTCCCCTGGCAAATGCCCTCCGGTCGAACGAGATAGTAAAGGAGATCGAAGTGCCTGCGCTTGCCGGGCCTGCCGATCAAAGATACATCAAGTTCGCCCTAAGGGCGCCGGTGGATTTTGCGATCGTAAGCGTCGCATCCTTTTTAGTGGCCAGGAACTGGGTGTGCACCGATGTGCGCATCGCGCTCGGCGCAGTCGCCCCGGGGCCGGTGAGGGCGCGATCCGCCGAAGAGATGCTGAAGGGGAAGGAGGTAAACGAGGCAACTGCTGCAGAGGCGGCAGAGATGGCAATGTCATCCGCCAAGCCCCTGAGCATGAACAGCTACAAGGTCGAAATATCGAAGTCGCTTATTAAAAGAGCGCTACTGGGAGGTAGATAATGCCGATCCGGGGATTTCAACCATATAAGCCTGAAGATGTGGAGAAGTATGTCAAGTACAGGTGGTGGCTGGGCCTCACCTGGGGAGACATGTTCGACAAGGCGACGGATCTCTATCCGCGAAAGGAGGCCCTCGTGGATGATACCGCCCGGTTTACCTATCATGAGCTCCGCGAGAAGGTGGACCGCCTCGCCATCGGCCTTATGAGGCTGGGGATCAGAGAGCGCGATTTTGTTCTGCTCCAGATCCCGAACTGGCATGAATTCATCTTTGCCTTCTTTGCGCTCCAAAAGATCGGGGCCATCGTTGTCCTTCTCGTGGCCCGCCACAGCCTCTCGGAGGTCAGCTATCTGAGCAATCTTACGAACCCCGTAGCCTGGATCGGCCCTGATCATTACAAGAAGACCGACTACCTGCCCATGCTGCAGCAGGTAATGGGGGAGAACAAAGGGCTGAGGCATATCATATCCGTCAGATCGCCGGGGAGCAGAGACTTCACCCCTTTAGAAAAGCTGATCGAAGAGAGCGAGCTGACCGGGTCAAGCCTTGAAGCCCTTGCCGCCAGGAGGCCCGATCCTATGGAGGTTTCCATCATCCTCCCCACAGGAGGCACAACGGGCGCGCCCAAGGCGGTCCCGCGGACGCACAACGATTACATCGCCAACGTCGAATACCACACCAGGGCCTGGGAGGTCACATGCAACGACGTTATGCTCACCGCCGCGCCTGTGAGCCATGCCCAGGCGATACATAATTGCGTGGGCGGCGCCTTCTTCCACTGCGCCAGATATGTGATCACCGACAGCACCGATGCCGCTGATATCTGCAGCGTCATAGAACGGGAGAAGGTGACGGCCTTTCCCACGGTGCCGGCCCTTATACAGAGGATCGTGAGCCTCGAGAACCTGAAAGATTATGATCTCAGCTCATTGACAAGGCTCTACGCAGGAGGGGCGCCCAGCACCCCGGAACTGGTAAGAAGCGTATACGAGAAGATCGGCTGCAAATTCGTCAATGCCCTCGGCTCCTCTGAAGGGCCGGCGGCGATGAGCCGCCTCGACGCCGATATTGAAACGATCTGCAATACGGTCGGTGAAAAAGACTGTCCTTACACGCAGGTCAGGATCGTCGACCAGCATCTGCAGGACCTGCCGCCCAACAAAGAAGGGGAGCTCATTACGAAAGGCCCCACCATTTTCAGCGGTTATTTCAGATCCGAGGAAGAGAACAAGAACGTCTTCACCGAGGACGGGTTCTTCAGGACCGGCGACCTGGCGAAGATCGACGAGAAAGGGATCATGACGATAACGGGCAGGATCAAAGAGACGATCCTCAGGGGAGGAGAGACGCTCAGCGCGATCGGGATCGAACGGCTGGTCAGCTCTCACCCGGCCGTTGCCGAAGTGGCGGTCATCGGCATGCCCGACAAGGCGCTCGGCGAGAGGATCTGCGCCTACGTCAAGCTCAAGGAAGGGGCGCGCCTCTCCTTCGAAGAGCTTGCGACGTACCTCAAGGGCATCGGCGCCTCGGTCCTCCAGCTGCCGGAGCGCATGGAGATCATCGATGCCATGCCCCTCACCAAGGTCGGCAAGACGGATAAAAAGATCCTCAAGGAGGATATCGCGAAAAAGCTCGGCGCGGCCTGAGACAGAAAAACCGGCTCATTCCATGGTGGTCCAAACTATGATAAGGAGGTTTGACATGTTTAAGAAGATTGCCTACGTTTTTCTCATTGCGTCCTTTGTCGTTATCCCGGCAACTGCGCCCCTTTATGCGGAGACGACGATCATATCATGCCCGAAGGTTCTTACTGATAATCCTTTTCAACGGGTGCGGATCGAAAATGGGGATGGCTGGCAAAAATCGGAAGCGTCCGGCTACAAGATGTATTGCAGGCACTATATCAATCCCCAGGGATACCTGACGTGCTTTTACGGGCCTGCTGCCCATGGCGCCTCCGATGTGGTCACGCTGAAGCGTCTTCCCCCTGATGGCGCAACGTGCAAGGCATTGGAAGTGGCAAGCGTGGAGTGCAGCTTCGAGTGCACCACACAAACAAGCGCGCCCGGAGTGCAAAAATCGATCAGGCCGCCAAGGACAATTCCACCGAGACGGTGATGGCCGCCGTTGGTTAAAGTTGCTCAGGTCAGCGATTCCGTTTCTTCTTCTAAGAATTCATGGGGGTTTACTATGCGGGTCTTGATCGCCGCTTTTTTGAGCATGTCCTGCGGAATATCCAATAGGTCGTTATCTCCGGTTATGAGAAAGGCAGCTCCTGTCTCCTTGCATAAAGAAAGGTAGTGGTCGTCCTTGGCATCCCTCGATAGGACAATGTGCGTCGATACGTCAACAAGTGTTACCGCCTTGATAAGCTCATCGGCCTTTTCCCGGACAGATGACGGTTGCTCTTTGGTAAGCTTTTTCGACAATTTGGAAAGAACCATTGTCAACTCTTGCGTGATCTCCCGCGATATGTAGACCTTGCGTTTGCCCATCGCCCTGACGGCGGCCTCAAGCGGTTTTCCGCCGAATGCGGCCGAAATGATGATATTGGCATCGATCACGATCTTAGCCATATATCTCCTTTCTGGCCATGTCAAGGGCTTTCAGGGCCTCTTTCTTCGATATCCCGGCTTCGTTGAATACCCTTCCTATCTCGAGGAATATCATCTCGGCCGTCTTCTCACGAACAGGGACGAGGCGGGCGATCGGCTTCTTCCGCTTCATCACCACGATCTCATCCCCCTCGTTCAGATATTTCACCGCATCCTGCTTAAACTCCCTGACGCCTACGAACTTCATGATATCACCTCCTGATCAAAGTTACCAAAATGTAGGAATAATACAACACGCTTTCACCTCGACCGGTTCAGCGTTAACTTGTAACTCGTTGCTCGATACTGGATGAGAGAGACGGCTCATGGTTCATAGCTCATGGCTCATCGCAATGCAAAAAGAACACTAAAAGCTTTTGACGTCTACTGCTTGCTGCCAACTATGTCCTTGTAGTTGCTATCAGCTATCAGTGTCGATTATCGATGATCGATCATCGGGTATCTGTTTTTAAACCTTGAACGTTGAACAGTTTTTTGTCCCCTTACGACTTACGCCTCACGACTTACGGGTGTTTTCGCTCTTAATACAACGTCAGGAACCCGTCCGGGGCAAGGCTCGTCGCCAGCATGACCATGTTGATATCGCGGTGTTCATTCCATGCGGGTGATCCCTGGTTTTGGCCGTCGAGCCAGAAGGCCTCTATCTTTTCCCCTATCGACATATATTTCCAGTGGGTCTTTAAAAATACGGCAATATCGCGATCGTCCCTGAAGGAATGCTGGTTCTCACCGATCAGTGCGTCCAATCTCTTCAGGGCATGCAGCCCGATCGATAATCCGAGCTCACGAAAGGCAAGCCGGTACCGGGCCGGAGCATGGAGAAAGTTTTCCCTTCCGGGATACTTAAGGCCGGGCAGGGACGCGTCGAGAATGGCCCTGAGCAGGCCGGGCCCTTCAAGGACGCCCTTCACGAAAAGCTGGGCCACCCTGAAGGCATCGGACAGGAGGCCGCCGAGACCGAGGAGGTCGTCCGTCTGCCAGTCCCTCCCCTCGCATATTGCGGCGATATCCTCGATCTCTTCGGTGAGGTCAGAGGACCGCGGTCTTTCAGGATCCTTTTCTGCGGTTCCCTGAAGCTGAATGTAGGTAACAAGGCCGTCAAGGGGATCGTGGTGCCCCATTGAGGGCACAAGCGGATAGGAAAGGTCCGTGCTCATCTTCCAGTACATCTGCCTCAGTCCTGTTCCGGGAACCTTATAGACGAACCGGGCATGGGCAGCCTTCGCGAGCTCCATCGCCCACCTGTTGTACGTGAAATCTCCCGAGACAGCGGTCGCACGGTTGAGGGCGTGCATCCATTTCGTAAGGTAATGGTAATACTGTCCGTCCCTGCTCCATTCCTGACATTCGTCCATGGGCTCATCGGGGCCGCGCTCATCCATCGTCTTGCCGATCCTCAAGCCCCCGGCAGTGGGGTGTGCCTTCCCCTCCCGGTCGGACAGCCCGCTGATCCAGCCGGTTCGCGGATCGCCTTCACGGTACCTGCCGAGCTTGTTGTGGACCTGGTCTATCAGTTGCAGCGCCAGGTCTTTGTACTTGGTGTCCTTCGTCTCGAGATAAAGGCCGAGGAAATTGCAGACCGCATATGCATCGGTCCAAAGGTAGCGGCGCGGGGGCTGTTCCGCCGGCATAAGCCCGGTCAGCGCGGCAAACCTCATCATGATCTTCTGTGCGGCATATGTCGGCTCTTCTTTCTTCATAGGGATACTCTAACCCATTTCGAAGCAGAAATGCCACCCTTCACGATCTTGACGTTATTTGTTGCTGGTTGCTCGATACTTGATGCTGGATGAGAAAGGCGGCTCATAGCTCATAGCAAGAAGAATCAAGTTGAGCAGAATCAGGATTTGCTTAACCTTAACCTGAACCTTAGCCTGCATTTTTTGTCTGCTGACGGCTATCTGCTATCGACTGACGACTGCTCTTATGAGTATCTGACTGCACCTGACGATGGCTGACCCCTATGGTAAAGGTTCGATCATGCACCCTTAAACCGTACCGTTGGCTGTTTCTTCATCTCAACGCACTCTCTTAAATAAAAATTCATCAGGTTTTGGTACGGTATGCCGGTCTTTTCGGCCAATGCCTTGAAGTATTCCACCGTTACCTTATCGAGTCGTATAGTTATCTGGGTCTTCAATTCTTTGGCATAGGGGTTCTTTTCGCCCTTCATTTTGCTGAAGTCATATTCTTTTCTCATGACCTTTCCCTCCAATATACAGCCTCTTCCTTCTTTGTAGCCTTTCTTGCCGATATGATCCTGATCGTTGTGTCGTTCTCCATGTAGAAGTGGCTTACGACAAGCGCTCTCAGCCTTGTGCTCATACCCAGCATCAGGAATCTATCTTCGTCTTCGGAATGATCCGGGTCAAAGTATCTGATGGCATTTTCATCATAGAACACATCCCGGGCCTCTTCGAAGGATATCCCATGTTTCTTCCGGTTCATTGTATTCTTTCGGGAATCCCAAACGAAGCCTATCATAATTATATTTTAATTATATATGCATTATGCTTTTATTGCAACACTTATTGCTGCAGCAAACATTTTTAAGGCTGGTTGCTCGATGCTGGCTGCTGGAGAGGTTTGACAAGGAACGAAAATCCAGTGTGACGAGTGTCTGATTGCGCCTGATACCTTAAAATCTTCATATGATAATTTGATATGACACAAGATATGTGTGTAATATGTTGCACATGCTTTAAAGTGACATATGCAGATAAGACACAACATCACACTTGATGAGAATATCTCACGCGAACTGGAGACAATCGCCGGTGAACTCGGCGAGAAGAAAAGTTCCGTTATAGAAAAGGCACTGGCCGTTTATTTTGATTTTCTCGACCTCAAGCTTGTACAGAAGAGAATGAAGGACCTTAAGGAGGGGCGGGATACCATTATAGATGCCGGGAAGGTCTGGAAGGAACTCGGGATCTAGCGTTGTGTATACGCTCAAAGCCGAAAACCCCAATATTCTGAAAAACAATATCATCAAACTTTCCGGAACAAAGGAAGATTACTACAGGCTTCGCGTCGGAAATTACAGGGTGATCTATGAGAAGAAAGAAAAAGAGCTTATCATCCTCATAATCCGGATCGGCTATCGAAGAGAGATATATCAATAGACAGGTTAAATGGCACATGCCTCTCCTTTGCCTTGAGAGCGCTTTACCATACCGGTCATGCATCCACTGCCGGTCATTTCAGGATAGAATGCGTTGTTGCAAGATCTGATATCGAAGATTCTCTTTGGTATTTAAATATCGAAGGTTTAACTATCTTTTGTAAAGCTCTCTTCTGTGTCCGACTCGCAAGATCACAATATCCGCGCCTTCCATATCAAAAACGATCCTATAATCTCCTATGCGAAACCTATAACTGCCGAGGCTTGAATCAGTAAGGTTTTCAGCATGGTCCAATGGGGCGTCCAGATAACGCATAAGCGTCTTGCCAATTCTTTTCTTCACGTTATCATCAAGCTTTTTTATGTCTCTCTGGGCTCTCTGCGTATAGACAAACCGGTATTTCGCTCCCCAAAGACCTCTTTGTGTGTCTTGACCCTCCCGGCCTTATAGTCTGCCCTTGCCTCTCTAATACTTTCCAGATATTCAGGAGAGGTAGCTGCAAGGAGGTCTTCCAGGAAAGCATCCCTTTCCTTTTTCTTCATCGTCTTTATTGCCTTTATTAATTCACGCCTGCTTAAATCTATTTTCACGGTATTGAGCATACTGAAACCTCACTATTCATTTTTTTATAGTATATCATTTTCAAGCGAACGTTAAAAACAAATATCTCAATGTTCATCGCGATCAGCGATCGGCCTCTTCCCCTCACGGCTCACGCCTTACGACTCACGGCATTTTTATCTTGACAACTTATTGAAACAGCAGGAGAATGGGGAAAGGGTGATGCGTTCGGCGTTCGGTATGTTCGGCGTAAGGAATTTCTTTTTTATACGAGAAGATATTTATAATTTTATGAGTCGTCCCCATACCCATGACCTTACGGTCCCCTTATATTTTTGTAATTTATTTCTTTACAAATTAGAAATAAACTTCTAAAATGTAAATATGATAAAAAGAGAGGCGCGCAAGATCATTACCGCAAGGCTTCGGACTTCGCCGGCCGTTGCAATACTGGGTCCCCGTCAGGCGGGGAAGACGACCCTCGCGAAAACATTTTCAAAAACGTATTTCGATCTCGAACTGGAAGAGGAACGACTCAAACTCGACATCCAATGGAACAGCCTTATATCCGCAAAAGGCCTGATCATACTCGATGAGGCCCAGAATTATCCTGAAATATTTCCGAGGATACGAAGCGCGATCGACGGCGACAGAAAGAGGATGGGCAGATTCCTTCTGCTCGGCTCCGTTTCTCCCGGCCTCATGAAAGAGGTCTCCGAATCGCTTGCCGGACGGATAACCCTTTGCGAACTTGCCCCCCTGTCTCTCCCGGAGATAGAAAACACAAAAGATGACCAACTCTGGCTGAAAGGAGGATACCCGGATGGCGGCATCCTGAAAGCTTCGCATTATCCTGTCTGGCAGGACAGCTACCTCGACCTCCTTGCAATGCGCGATCTGCCCCTTTGGGGCCTGCCGGCGCAGCCCTCTGCTACAAAGCGTTTTTTCAGAATGCTCGCCGTCAATCACGGCAACATCTGGAATGCAAGCCAGACAGGGAAAAGCCTTGGCGTCTCCTATCATACGGCAACTTCGTACCTCAACTATCTTGAACAGGCCTATCTTATAAGGCGGGTGGCCCCGTACTATGCAAATCTCAAAAAAAGGATTACCAAGAGTCCCAAAGTCTACTGGCGTGACAGCGGCCTTCAGCACAGTCTTCTCCGCGTCCGCACTTTTGCCGAGCTTCTCTCACAACCCTGGGTGGGCGCCAGTTGGGAAGGGTGGGTCATAGAACAGGTCCTGATCTTTCTCAATAACTCGGGCACGCAGTACGACGGCCCATATTATATGAGAACCAATGACGGGTACGAGATCGACCTGGTCTTTGTGCTTGCGGGTATTACATATGCCGTAGAGATCAAGCTTACCTCGTCGCCCGGACAATCGGACATGCAGCGACTCCGAAAGGCCGCGAATCTGATCGGGACAACAGTAAAAGTCCTCATTTCCCGAACGCCGGGCCATACTGAAAATGCCGATCTCATTTCCACGAACCCAAGACTGTTCCTGAAGCACCTGCAGAAAGAGATAAAGAAGACCTGAACGACCCGCCCGTGTTCCGATGATTAAGAGCTGGATACTGGATGCTGGTCACTCGACGCTGGTTGCTGAATACCGGATACTGTCGAGGTTCAACAAAGAACGGGATTCGACGATCCGTGATCGGCTCCGAATATCGATCATCGACAATCGATAATCGAGCTCTTCCCCTCACGACTCACGGCATTTTTATCTTGACAACTAATTGAAATGGCAGGAGAATGGGGGAGATTAGTTCGGAGTCGGGGTACCCGCTTGCGGGTCGCCGGAATTCGGCGTAAACGGCGAGGTAGCGATAAACAGTTCAGCGTTCGGCGTAAAAAAATCGAAACACATCAGTTCAATGTTCAACGTTCAACGTCAAAACTTCAAGGGAAAAAGCGGCATAGAGGGAGAATTTTTTTGGCGGGGGAAAGGTATTTACATCCTCTATTCTTTTCCCCATGTCAGAGGCTAACCCCGATCGGTTTCTGAAAGGAGGTACGCTAATATGAAATTAATTGTTTCTTGTATATTATCTCTCATCATTCTTTCTTGGGCTTGTGAAGGAATAACCACAGATGGCCAGATCATCATAAGGGTTGATGATAGTACGGTGTCACGATGTATTAATTCAGCTACTGACAGAATAACGATGCACCTTAGAAAGTTTGTCGTGGAAAAGAATGCCGGATTATTTACTGAAGACAAAACTGCGGGCATAATTGTTAAAACAACAATTTCAGGCTCAGACGATGCAACGCAGAAAACAATCGTTTTCCCCCGAATGTATACTACAAAACTATCAGAATATTCTCCTGGTTATATATTATTGCCTTTAGAAGAAAAGTTATTCAGCCGTTTCCCTTTAACCAGCGAGGAAATCACTTATGATACAGCGGAAATCGAGTTCACAATCTTGATGAAAAAGGATAAAACTTCCTTTGGAGCAGCTTTATCAGCTCTTGCAGATATTTCAAAAAACATGCCGACGCCCATTAATCCTTTTTCAACAGGCTTTAAATACTTTAGCGATTATGCCAATAAAGCCGTTGAGGCCTCGCTGAACGAAGCAAACAACGTGAAGGATACGGTAGGCGGCGGCAAAATCATATTATCGTTTTCACCAACAGATACATGCACGGGAGGACAGGAAACTACCGGAACAATTGCAATTATTAGTTCAACGGAAGGTAAAGAAGACGAAGGGTTTGTTGATATAAAGAGTGATTATTGTTGGAGGGCAGATTTTCGACCAGAGTTCTCTCTGAAATTTGCTAAAACAACCAATGATATCCCGTGCAAAGACCTTCCGACAAAAAACTTTAAAAAAGTAAACAATCCGCATATGGCGTTCTATCTCAATGCTGAACGTAAAGATATTGCATCACCAAAGAGCAAACAAACCAGCATGGTTTTTCTCCCCTCAACAACACCGAAAACACTAAATATTTCCAAGAGCGATATCCAAGAATATGTTGCTGCTGTATATAAATCAGATAAGAACACCGTTTCGGGAATTTCCGGAAAAGTCAAAGAATTTCTCGAAAACCCTACCTACTTCCCACAAGGCAAAGATCAACCATCTGTCAAAAAGAATCAAGTCAATACTTTTTACTGGGGAACTAATGTTGAATCAACGATTGCCATGGACTTAGCAGAATCGGCAAGACGATGTTCCCAACACGGACTGACACTAGAAAACTGTTTTTGATGTATGAGATTTCAATAATTCCTTGACAACATATTGAAATGGCAGGAGAATGGGGAGAGATCAGTTCGGAGTGAAGAGTTCGTAGTTCGGAGTGGGAAATACAAAAAAGGGTGGGAATCACGGAAACAAATCAGTTCTACGTTCAACGTTACAACTTCAAGAGGAAAAGAATCTCTTTTTAGCGGGGGAAAGATAAATAATTCAATTGCCGATTTGCGATTACCGAATGTGAACAAAACAAAGAACAACTTGGCGGAGAGAGGAGATATTGAAATATTGAAGGACGTCCCCTATTCTTTACCTGAAAAAGGCGTCCTCGCGGCGCCCGATACGGATGAAACATTCCTCACAAAGGACACCATGGCGGATGTAGTTGACTAACGTGACTTAGGACACCATTGGGGACTGGCGCTTACATAAAATATTTCTACGGATTTGTCCCTTCGTTCATGATGTCCAAATACTCTTCGTAGCTAAAGATCCTGCCTCGTCTCCGGCCCGTTATCTCCTTAACAAGTCCCCCGTCTTTGAGGGCATGGATGGCCTTTGTCACTGTAGGCATGGAGAGATGCGTTCCTGCTGCAAGCGATGAAAGGGTGGTAAGGGGCCGCTGTTGAAGCAAATGGTGGACCTGGAGGGATGATCCCGATATTCGCCCAAAGCCCTGAATGCGTTTCCGATCACGTTCCACCATCTCCGCAAGGCGCCGGGCTGTCTTAGCAGCGCTCTCTGCCGTCTCGCGGACACCATCAGTAAAAAACAAGATCCACTTTTCCCAATCCCCCTCTGTGCGAACCGAGTTGAGGAGATCGTAGTATTGTTGTCTATGGGACTTGAAGTAAAGACTGAGATAGAGTAAAGGCTCTTTCAGCACCCCGTTGAGGCACAGTAAAAGCGGTATCAAAAGCCTGCCTACCCTTCCATTGCCATCGAGAAAGGGGTGTATTGTCTCAAACTGGGCATGGGCCAGGGCTGCCTTGATAAGGATCGGCGATTGATTTTCCCGATCGTGCAAAAATAGCTCTAAAGCGGACATCGCGTCGGCCACATGATCAGGCGGAGAGGGCACAAAAATGGCTTTACCGGGCCTGCTGCCGCCTATCCAGTTCTGAGAGCGTCGAAATTCTCCGGGCGTTTTATTGCTGCCGCGTCCTCGTTGAAGCAAAACACCATGGATCTCCTTCAGGAGTCTGTTCGATAATGGAAATCCGCCTTCACAGCGGGACAGGCCGTGTTCAAGGGCTGCTACATAATTGGAGACCTCGATCACGTCATCCAATGGTACTCCCGGGGCCTCTTCGAGCTCAAAGAGCAGCAGGTCGGAGAGAGACGATTGCGTGCCCTCGATCTGAGAGGAGAGAACCGCTTCCTTACGAACATACATATAGAGAAAAAGGCGGGTGTCGGGAAGTAACGCCGTAACACCATCAAGACGACCGAGCGCAAGAAGGGCCTGATCAAGGGATTCACGCAGGGTCTGATTGATCACTAACGGGGGGTCGGGAGGAAGGGGCTGCGGGACAAATGCCTTAACCGGCTCATCACCGACAGTAGAGGTAATGATATACTGACCTGTCATTCCCCGTTGCACTTGCACCCCTTATTAAACTTTCTTACATATCATACTTTGTTATTAAAGGAAAAGCAATTAAAGTTTAATAAAGAGAAGGCCGTGGGGTTAGGTCTTGCAATATAACATTTTTATTCTACATGGCCGGAGGGATTTTTGATGGATAACAAAGTCAGCCGCAAAAAGCGCTCCGGCCACAGTATAAATGAATGGCTACGCCATTCTATTGATCACTTTCAGCTTGAGCCTGTCTTATTTTTAAGTTGCAATAACCACTCCGGCAACGGCTGCGCCTCTTTCCTCGCCACATTCCCGCCTTCGCAGCTTGGGCATTTCGGCCCCCTCTTTTCTTCCTCGTATACCAGGAAGGCGCGTCCGCAATCCTTGCATTGGTATTCTTTACCGGGCATCTTCCTCACCTCCATGGCCCCGCCTTGAATCGAGTATAGTATACACTATATTCAAAAGTAAACGCGAATCGCGACCGCATTGTTTCTTGGGTTTTCCCTTGTTTGTACCTTTTGAAAAGCCCGTGGAGCATTGTGGCGTTCTGCCCTTTGTCCTATATCCAGAGATCGGGCTCTTCGATCTTTTTCTCCTGTTCTTTTATCGATTTGAGCCAGAATCTTTTTTCGTCCTTCGCCAGCTTCGGCGTTGCGGACTCCACGGTCCTTCTCATGAGCACGGAAAAATCATTCGATGAAAAACGGATAACCCTTCCTCTGCGGCCGCCCAGATCAGAGCTTACCAGCGGTATGCCCTCATTGTTGAGAAATTCAAGGATAAAACGGCGGTTCACTTCTCCAACACAAAAAAAGTTTCCCGGTCTGCCCAGCGACTGCAGCAAGGAGCTCCCGCCGAAGGCTTTCGCATGAAAATTCTCTCGCTTCGCATCGAGCTTGACCATCCCGTTGATAACCAATTCCATGGCGTTAATGCCATACCGTCCCGCTTCCGTGGCATACATAGGCATATGCCTGGAGTACCTCTTGTTGCTCAAGAGAAAATGGTTCATGCCTACAACCCTATTAACGGGATCATAAAGGCAGGCCGAGACGCACGAACCGAGCAGTGTCGATATGACGACATTGCCCCTGGAAACATAGTACTCTCCGGGATAGAGAGTGACAACCTTGAGCTCGCCTCTTTTTACGATCCTCATTGAGGTATGTATAGCATGCCTTTCTGGATTGTCAATACAGCGCTGTTTCGCATTCCAATTAAAAAAAGCCCAAGGAAGGACTCCTTGGGCTTTTTCAATCTTAACCCCGGCAACTACCTACTTTCCCACACAGTTAACCATGCAGTATCATCGGCGTGGCAGAGCTTAACTTCCGTGTTCGGGATGGGAACGGGTGTGGCCTCTGCGCTATGGTCACCGGGAAAACTTTAACTAAATTTTAGGACAGCTATACATGCTGATTTTTTTGAAATATGGCCAAGCCGCTCGATCTATTAGTACTGGTAGGCTAAACGCATCGCTGCGCTTACACCATCAGCCTATCAACCGGGTGGTCTACCCGGGATCTTAGCCTGGTATTGCTACCAAGCGGGATAACTAATCTTGAGGTGGGCTTCCCACTTAGATGCTTTCAGTGGTTATCCCTTCCGAACATAGCTACCCAGCATATGCCACTGGCGTGACAACTGGTACACTAGAGGTCCGTCCATCCTGGTCCTCTCGTACTAAGGACAGCTCCTCTCAATTATCCTGCGCCCACAACAGATAGGGACCGAACTGTCTCACGACGTTCTAAACCCAGCTCACGTACCGCTTTAATTGGCGAACAGCCAAACCCTTGGGACCTACTTCAGCCCCAGGATGCGATGAGCCGACATCGAGGTGCCAAACCTCCCCGTCGATGTGAACT